>OBXM01000012.1_pt1 | contig 243313 bp, 207 predicted proteins | sample 1538141 | NCBI WGS metagenome assembly OBXM01 (sample SAMEA2580153, study PRJEB22360) | human gut metagenome | biome: human gut; feature: human-associated habitat; material: faeces | place: Denmark | collected 2008/2010 | reverse complement strand
AAAGTGCTCTACACGCTCTTCTTCCAACCGTCCACTCGTACCCGTTGCTCGCATGAAAACGCCATGCACCGTTTGGGTGGTTCCGTCATTACCGAAGCTGACCCGACACACAACTCTTCCGTTGCGAAGAACGAATCCTTGTCTGACAGCCTCCGCGTGACGAGTGAATACGCTGACGTCATCGTGATGCGTCACCCGAACGATCAGGAAGCTTTGAGCGCCTTGAAGGAAATTGAAGGCCACTGCGCTCCGGTGATTTCTGGCGGTTATGGCCACGTGACTCACCCGACCCAGGGCTTGCTCGACAGCTACACCTGCTGGCGTGCTTTCGGTGACCTCTCCAAGGTGACCGTCGCCATTGCTACGCCTGACCTCTCGCGTGCTCGCTCTGGTCAGTCTTTTGCTCTCGCTCTTGCTGCTATGGGCGCCAAGATCGTGTACACGGGTACGAGCGAATTGCGTACGCCGGAAATCGTTCACGAAAAATTGAAGGCCATGGGTGCAAACTTCGAAGAACACTTCGACTTGACCCAGAAGCAGAACGAAGAACTCTATGCCGATAGCAATGTCGACTTGATCTACTTGCCTGGCTGCTCCGTGAGGAAGGATGATCCGAACCGCGTTGACTTCGAAAAGAAGATGGCCAACTACTACGTCTCTCTTGAAATGTTGAAGAACATCAAGGCTAAGACTGGTAAGACGGTTGGTGTGCATCACTCCTTGCCGCGTAACCCTGGCGAATTCGACTTTGGTATCGACAACACCGAACACCAGCTCTACTTCCGTGCAATTGGCTTCTCCGTGGCCTTGTGTATGGCCCTCTTGGCCGCTGTGGTCGGCGTGAACTAATTCACACCTCTCCATCTCATCTACTGGGGGTATTCGAGATTCCTAGAGGACTCGGAGGACCCTTGGTAGATGGACACAACCATTTCTCAGGCGGAGAGGCATCCCTCCCGCAAGGATGACAAACATGACTGAAAACACTAGCGTGGCGAAAAAGAAAGGCTTTAAGATGCTGGACATTTATATTGTCTTGGCTTGCTTTATCTTGGTAATGGCGGCACTCACTTACATCGTTCCTGCCGGGAACTATGACCGCCAGATGATGGAAACCGCTCACGGGATGCAAAACCTCGTGGTAGCAGGGACCTATAAGGAAGTACCGTCTAGCCCGACGACTTTGATGGACTTGATCACCGCTGTACCAGCTGGTTTGGAACGTGCCTCTGGCATCGTGTTCTTGACCTTCATGGTGGGCGCCTGTATGGGTTTGATCAAGCGCGCTGGCTTGATTGACTTGGGCGTGCAGCGTTTGAGTAAGGCTGTTGGAACGAGTGACTACTTGGTGGCTCCGATCCTGATGGTCGTGCTCTCCCTCGTGGCTGCTTTTATTGGCGTGCCTGAACTCTCGCTTGCTTACTTGCCTGTCTGTCTTCCTCCCCTTGTTCTATCGCTTGGGCTATGACGGCATGACCGCAACCGCTGTGGCACTCTTAGGGCCTTGCTTAGGCTTCACCCGGTATCACGATTCCGGGTTCCGTCGGTATGGGTCAAGTGATTGCTCAGATCCCGATGTTCTCTGGTTCCGCTTTCCGTGCTGGCGTCTTGGTGCTCGTCATCGCTGTGCCTATCGTTTATGTGATGATGTACGCTGCTCGCGTTAAGAAGAATCCTCAGTCGAGCTTGACCTACGACACCGACAACGAAATCAAGGCTGAAATTTTGGCCGAACAGGGTTCTGCTAAGGAATTGACCTTCACGAAGCGTCAGATCTGGGCTGGTCTCTCCCTCTTGGTTCTCTTCCCGATCGCCATTTACTTGATTCTTTCTCGTGGCTTAGGCTTCAAAGAAATCGGTGGTTTGTTCCTCTTCATCGGTATTGTCTCTTCCGCTATCGCTGGTAAGGGTCCGCAGCAGATCTGTGACGACATCGACGCTGGCATGCGCGATTTGATGGTCGGCGCTCTCCTTTGCGGGGTGGCTTCCGCTATCGCAGTCGTGATGGATAAGGGTAATATTACTGATACGATCGTGTTCGCACTCTCTAACGCCCTGGCTTCTTTGCCGCCGGCTGTGTCTGCGATCGGTATCTTCTGGGAACAGGCAGTGTTTAACTTCTTGATTCCTGGTGCAACGGCCTTGACCGTGTTGACGATGCCTGTGTTGTCGTCTTTGGCTAGCCTCTTGGACATCTCTCAGCAGACGGTGGTGAGCGCCAATGCTTGGGGTGGTCAGTTAACCGATATCTTCTTCCCGACCTCTGGCTTCTTCGTGGCTACGTTGGTGATTGCTAAGGTTGACTTCTTCAAGTGGTTGCGCTTCTACACGCCTTTGATGTTGATCCTCGGGGTCATCTCTTCGGCAGCACTCTACATCATGCAGGCCTTCAACATTAACTAACCTCTACTTGGGTTAGAAGGATAGAAATGCTATGAAATATGATTTGATTATCTCGGGTGGTTATGTGGTCTTAGCTGACCGCGTGGAAACAACGGATATTGGGATTAAAGATGGTCGCATCGTGACGATTGCGCCCAACTTGGAAGGTGCCGATAAGGTTGTGTGCGCAAAGGGTCAGTACGTCATGCCAGGCATGGTGGATCCACATATGCACATCTCTGAACCTGGTCGCACTGAATGGGAAGGTTACTTCACGGGTACGCAGGCTATGGCTGCAGGTGGTATCACCTCCTTCGTGGAAATGCCACTCAACACGATTCCTGCGACGACCGATGTTGAAACGCTCAAGATTAAACTTGATGCAGCTAAGGATCAGTGCTGGGTTGACTACACGCCGATGGGTGGCTTGGTTCCTTGGAATCTCGCTGATATCGGTCCGATGGCTGAAAATGGTGTTTATGCCTACAAGGCCTTCGTGGCAACTTGCGGCTCTGGGAAACCTGGCGACTTCAAGAATGTGACCGACTTTGAACTCTATCAGGGTTGTAAAGAAATCGCGAAGCACGACGGTATTCTCGTGGTGCACTGCGAAAACGCCACAATTACTGATGGTCTTGGTCGCGAAGCTAAGGAAGCTGGTCTCACGAAAGTCTCTGACTATGTGGCAACACGTCCGATCTTCACGGAATTGGAAGCTGCACACCGTGTTTTGATGATCGCTAAGGAAGCTGGCTGCCGTATTCACATCGCTCACTGCTCTTGTGTGGAAGTGATGGAAGAAGTACAGAAAGCGATCGATGCTGGTCAGAATGCAAGTTTCGAGTCTTGTCCGCACTATTTCCTCCTTGCGACGGAAGACTTGGATGCAATCGGCCCGAAGGCGAAGTGCTCGCCACCGATTCGCGACCGTGTGCACCAGAAGCAGAACTGGGATCGCTTGGCTCGTGGCGAAGTGCAAATGCTCGTCTCCGACCACTCGCCTTGCACCCCCGACTTGAAGTCGGGCCCGAATGCCTTTAAGGCTTGGGGTGGTATCAGCGCTGCTCAGAACTGCGTTGACGCGATGTTCGATGAAGCCGTGTTGAAGCGCCATATTAGCCCGGTGATCTTGGCTAAGGCACTCTCTACCAACGCTGCTCGTCGCTTCCGTATGACCGGTAAGGGCGAAATCGCTCCGGGCTTTGACGCTGACCTCGTGTTGATTGACCCGAATCAGTCTTACACGATCACGGCCGATAAGCTCTACTACAAGAACAAGTTCTCGGCTTACGAAGGTCGTAAGGTTGATTGCCGCATTACGCACACCTTTGTGCGTGGCAACGAAGTCTACTCGCTTGAGCATGGCTTTGAAGGCAAGAAGCCGATCGGTCGTCGTATCGACCATGCTCGCTACAACATCTAATTCGCTGTAGTAGCCCAGTAACGTAGTTAAAAGTGAGAGAAGGGCTCATTCCTAATTTGGGAGTGGGCCTTTTTCTATGGGGGCAAAGAGCAGGATAGGCGTAAATAAAGAGAAAGGGAGTAGGGGGATGCGCTGTCAGGCGCAAAACCTCCAAAAAAGTTGCTCTCAAGCAAAAGTGTGAAAAAAGCTTTAAAACGGCACTAGTCGGTTTTTGACGCCAGCGAGTTACGCTTGTTGAGAACAATTATCACAATAATTGAAAGAAAAATTCCTCCCCAAGCGCTCTTTCGTGCTTTCCCTCTCACTTAGCAAAGTGCGCCAAACGTTTGTCATTTGAAGTCTAGGTTTTAAAGTATTTCATCCTTTTTCTTTTCCTTCCAATAACAAGAAGGGATAGCGGTGAAAGGTCTTTATTTTCAAGTGTTCACGAGTGTTTCTAAGCGTGAAAAAGAAGGCAATGAGAGGTTGATGTGCGTTGATTTTTTCTTCCTACGCTATGCTGCCACTTCTTATTTGTGGCATGAAAAGCCACCTAAGAGTTTCAAAGAGAGAAGAAAAGCGCTTAAAATTTCCTCCAGAAAGTGAAAGCTAAGAGAATATCAAGCAATGTCATCAAATGATAAGTGAATGGCAGTTAAGGCGATAAAACGCCCCTGCTTTCCTCGTATAGTTAACTCAATAGGGCGGGGGAGCAAACGCTCCCCCAGAAGCCCGCTTTCACTGGTTTTACCCATAATGGAGAAAAGACTATGCCAGGTTATTCTTCCGATTTGCTCTCGAACCGTTCGGTCGTCAAGCGTGACAGCTATGCCATCATCACCCCTCAGGGTCGTGTGACGAACGTTATCCCCGGAATCAAGGATTCCACGATGACGATTTTGTGCACGCCGAAGATGGGTGCTGGCTTTGTGCAGTTGATCGGTAAACTCGGTCCGACGGCTCACACGGAATATCCGTATGCCACCGCTGCTCATGAAGAATCCTTCATCTATGTGTTGGATGGTTGCATCGAACTTGAAGTTTCCGTCGGTGAAGAAAAGAAAGTGTTGACCCAGGGTGGTTACGCTTACGCTCCGGCTGGTGTTGGCATCGGCTTTAAGAACGTCAATGGTAAAGAAGGCCGCATCCTTCTTTACAAGCAGCGCTATGTGCCGCATCCGAAGGGACTTCAGCCTTGGGCTGTATTTGGCAACATCAACGAAGTTGCCTTCCGCGACTACGATGGCATGGCCAACGTGCACGTCAAGGACTTCCTCCCGATCAACGAAGCGTTCGATATGAACATGCATATTCTCTCGTTCGATCCGGGTGCCTCCCACAACATCTGCGAAACCCACGTTCAGGAACATGGCGCCTACATCTATGAAGGCGAAGGCATGTACCTCTTGGATGATGACTGGGTTCCTGTAAAGACGGAAGACTTCATTTGGATGGGTGCCTTCTCGGTTCAGGCCGGTTATGGCATCGGTCGTGGCCCCTTCAGCTACATCTATAGCAAGGACTGCCACCGCGACGTCGATATTTAATCGTTGTTCCCCACCTTCCTCCCTTTCTTGAACAGAATTCAATTCTAAGGAGCCAACCATGGCACTCGCTCTCAACTTTAAAGCCCGCGATATTCGTGAAGTTTTGGACGCGACCCATATGCGTGGTCGTAACATCACGTTCTTGGACGACTTCTCCCGTGACGAAATTTTGAGCCTCTATCAGGCTGCTGAAATGCTCGAACCGTTCATGCGTACGGGGACCAACCTCTTGGAAGGTAAAGTGCTCTACACGCTCTTCTTCCAACCGTCCACTCGTACCCGTTGCTCGCATGAAAACGCCATGCACCGTTTGGGTGGTTCCGTCATTACCGAAGCTGACCCGACACACAACTCTTCCGTTGCGAAGAACGAATCCTTGTCTGACAGCCTCCGCGTGACGAGTGAATACGCTGACGTCATCGTGATGCGTCACCCGAACGATCAGGAAGCTTTGAGCGCCTTGAAGGAAATTGAAGGCCACTGCGCTCCGGTGATTTCTGGCGGTTATGGCCACGTGACTCACCCGACCCAGGGCTTGCTCGACAGCTACACCTGCTGGCGTGCTTTCGGTGACCTCTCCAAGGTGACCGTCGCCATTGCTACGCCTGACCTCTCGCGTGCTCGCTCTGGTCAGTCTTTTGCTCTCGCTCTTGCTGCTATGGGCGCCAAGATCGTGTACACGGGTACGAGCGAATTGCGTACGCCGGAAATCGTTCACGAAAAATTGAAGGCCATGGGTGCAAACTTCGAAGAACACTTCGACTTGACCCAGAAGCAGAACGAAGAACTCTATGCCGATAGCAATGTCGACTTGATCTACTTGCCTGGCTGCTCCGTGAGGAAGGATGATCCGAACCGCGTTGACTTCGAAAAGAAGATGGCCAACTACTACGTCTCTCTTGAAATGTTGAAGAACATCAAGGCTAAGACTGGTAAGACGGTTGGTGTGCATCACTCCTTGCCGCGTAACCCTGGCGAATTCGACTTTGGTATCGACAACACCGAACACCAGCTCTACTTCCGCGCAATTGGCTTCTCCGTAGCCTTGCGTATGGCCCTCTTGGCCGCTGTGGTCGGTGTGAACTAAGACTCTCTCACAGATAGGGCTCTTCTTAAAAGAGTCCTCCCCCTTACCACGAAGTGACTCCTGCTTCTTCTTTGAAGCGCAAACGCTCTTTAGAGAAGAGGTAAGGGGGTCTTTCACCTCAAAAAGGGCGACGAGGACTTGGAAAAGAGATTATCTCTAGCGAAAAGGAAAGAAAAAATGCGTTTAGTGATTGCTTTGGGCGGCAATGCCCTCTTGAAACGTGGCGAACCGATGACCTGCGAAAACCAGCGCAAGAACGTTCGCTTGGCTTGCGAACAGATCGCTAAGGCCTACGAAGGCAACCAGTTGGTGGTAACGCACGGCAACGGCCCACAGGTGGGTCTCCTTGCTTTGCAAAACGATGCCTATAAGACTGTTCCGATGTATCCGTTGGATGTGATCGGTGCCGAATCCTTGGGGATGATTGGCTACATGATTCAGCAGGAATTGGCTTCCTTCGTGTCGAAGAGTGCCTCCCTTGTGAACGTGTTGACGCAGACGGAAGTCGACCCTGAAGATCCAGCTTTCCAGAACCCCACCAAGCCTGTGGGTCCTGTCTACAGCAAGGAAGAAGCTGAAAAGTTGGCCGCTGAAAAGGGCTGGACGATTGCCCAGGATAACGACAAGTTCCGTCGTGTGGTTGCTTCCCCGCAACCGAAGCGCATCTGGGGTTTGAAGCCCTTGAAGACCTTGGTTGAAGCCGGTTACATCACCATTTGCTGCGGCGGTGGAGGTATTCCGACCTACTTCAAGGATGGTCAGTTGGTTGGCGCAGAAGCTGTGATCGACAAAGACTTGGCCTCTTCCGTGTTGGCTGCCAGCATTGAAGCTGACCTCTTCATGATCGCCACGGACGTCAACGGTGCTTACGTTGGCTGGGGTACGCCTGATAAGAAGCGTATCGCTCAGGCTGATCCTGCTTCTTTGCGCGAATTTGGCTTCGCTAAAGGCTCGATGGGTCCGAAGATTGAAGCAGCTTGCCGCTTCGTGGAAGCTACGGGTCGCGTTGCTGTGATCGGCGCTTTGGACGAAATCGACGCGATTTTGGCTGGCAAGGCTGGCACCCGCGTGGTTCCGGAAAAGGGCGTGATCTACGAATAAGAGCTTGCTCCTCAAGGTTGGGGTGTGCCGCGAGGACCGACATACCCCAACAGAAACTGAGTGGAGAAAAACGGAATACTGGCCACCATCGCAAAGAGAGGTGCGTGAGTGTTCCGTTTTTCTGTATTCAGGGTACAATTATTTTAAACAGTAAAGACAATCGTCTTTTTTGACAATTTTGTACGACAGTTTTCTCCTTTTGAGACCCGAGAGATCTAATATCAAGGAGGAAAGCACTTTGTGAAAAAAGACAGACCAAATAGCGATAAGGAGGATGAAGCGGCTTATGTATGAGGAAACCCTAAAGCGCGACTTTCAGTCGACTGCGCCCGCGGACGAGAGTGTTTTACCCCTAGACGACAGTATTTTAGCAAGCTGGGTGCGTTCCATTTGCCAAACCGCGCGTGGCTATGGTGTGGTGCCAGAAGAAATCATGAAGCGCTCGATGATGAACGTTTCGCTTTTGAGCGTCCCAGATGCGCGCTATCCTGCGGTGAGTGTGCGTAATTTCTGGGAACAGATTCTCAAAGCCTGTGGGGACAATCTTTTTGGGCTACGTTGTGGTGCCGAAATGCAAGTCTCTGCGCTCCACGGCTTGGGGCTTGCCATCATCACGGAGATTGCTTATAGCGTGGGATTCTCTGAATTGAGTAACTTCTCTCGCAAATGCTATCAATGGTTTGGGGCAAGCCCAGTGACCTACCGTAAGCGCATTCAGTCGCTGCAAAACTAAGCGCTCTGTCAAACAAATAGGGCGCAATAAACGAAAACCCACGCAATTTTCACTAGGGAAATCACGTGGGTTTCGTTTTTCAAGCGCTATGCGCGTGAGGCTAGATTATTTCACTTTGCCTTTTTTCAAGAGTTCCTTGAACTCTTTCAACTCTTCGCGCAACTGAGCGACTTCCGCTTCAAGGGCTTCAACCTTGGCGTCCTTCGCCTTTAAGGCGTTGACGTCATCGATCAAGCCATTGTGCTGATCAAGGTCACCAGAGAGATCACGCTGCATCACGTAAGAAGCCGTGATCGGGCCCGCCTTGTAGCGATCGTGGATCGGGTATTCGCGATCGTTAGCATCCTTCAAATTGCGGTTGCCGAACTTGAAGGTGAAGCCCACGTTGAACATCGGGTGTTCATTCATGGCGACACCAGCGTGCCAGAGCATACGTTCACTCGTGTAGTGACCGATACCCAAGGAGAGCGCAACGCTACCACGGTAGCCACCGATAGCGGCCATCAACTGCGTGGGCTGAACGGGGTCATACTGAATCGGCTTCAAACCAGCCAAAGCGGCAGCGGCAGCACCTGCGTCACGGATATCGTCGTCAAGATCAGCGATATCGCGCTTCAATTCGCGGTACTGGTTGTTTTGAGCCTGAGTAGCCTGATAGAGCTGATCTTCTGTAGCAGCCTGGCCAGAGACGTAGTTGTTCGGATTCCAGGTCGTGTTGGTCAAACCACCAACCGTGCCCTTGCCACCTTGATTGATCGTAACGCTACCGAAGTTAGCACCACCCGTTTGGCCATTGAAGGCAATGTTGTTGCCAAAGTTGGCGTTACCGTTCTGACCATTCAAGTTGATGGCACCACCAATAGTGACATTGCCTTTATTGCCGTCGATCACAACCTTGTTGTCACCCGTACCAGCAGTAATCGTGCTGTTGTCGCCATCAATGGTGACCTTATCTTTGGTAGGATCAGTCCCGACTTCAATCTTTTCCTTGTTAAGGGAAACGGCATAATCAGTCGTATCGTCTTTTTCGGACGGCGTCACATTGATATTGCTGTCGCCAGCAGAAACGGTGACTTTCTTGTTATCACCGCCATTAGACTGGTTTTCCATGGCTTTCTTTAAAGCTGCCTTCAACTGAGCAACGTTCACAGCATCGGTGTCGGCCGTACCAGCAGCAACACCCGTGATCTGACGGGTAAGGTTGTTAGTAGTGTCGCCCACAGACACGGCACCAGCGGTAGACGTCCAAGTAGCATCAGTCGTCTTCGTGGAAGTAGCGCCCGTTTCAGGATCGTAGCCCGCAATACCTTTGTCGGTTGAAGCGATACTCTTATAGCCCAAAGCAACGCCACCATTAACGGTTGCGTTAGCTTCACTACCCAAAATAACAGCTTGCTGTGCAGAGGTTGTGGTGGCTTTGGAGTAAAAACCGAAAGCAATAGTGTCGTTGGCACCAGACAGAGTGTGGTTGCTGCCGAAAGAGACCGCGTTCGTCGTGTTTTCAACGGTGGAATTAACCCCAGATAACATTACGTTCGAGGATTTATTCACAGTATTTTTTACACCGCTAACACTGAGGTTTTTGTTGTTAGTACCAGTAACGGTATTTTGGACACCAAAAACCTGAGAAAACGTTGTATTTGAGAGTTCATTACCAGAGCCTAAGACAAGCGCAGAACCACCTTGATTGGATTTCAATGCCGTGAGCATTTCGTCCTGCAGCTCTCCAGGTGAAGAAGTCTTTTTGGAAATCAAACCAGATAGCCCAGATAGACTCACATAAGAATTGGAGACTTTATTTCCGCCCCCAAGCACTAAAGAACCATTACTATTGCTGACTTTGTTCCCGACGCCACCAATGAAATTTCCTACTCCAGAAGTAGAGCCTCCAGAGAAACTTTCATTAGAGTTAAAATTCCCAATTACCGTTGCAAAGGCATTTTTACTAACATGGCGCAGTGTATTAAAGCCTCCACTTCCATCGTACCCTGAAGACTGGATGTTGTAAGAGCCAAAAGTTGTGGCAAACGGTCCGTTCGCAAGAGAGTTTGTACCTACAGTGGTATTAGCTATACCAAAACTTTGCATTTTACTGGCGTCGGCAACATCCCCCATTCGCAGATTAGCACGCAAGGAATGAGAACCAATCACTACAGATCCGGTACGAGCTAGAACATTTGTACCGATAGCAATAGTCTCGGGGAGATTCTTAACCCCTTCAGTGGTTGGACGATTTCCGCTATCTTGTTGTCCAAATGCCAAAATACCTTCTTGTCGGCCTTGCCCAACGAAAGCCTTGGCCCCTTTTCCGAGGGCAATATTTGTACCTTCGGTATTTGAGTCAGCATTAATAGCGACGACCCCGCCGAAGTCAGTCCAATCATTTGCGGCGTAAGAAGAAGTATTCCATACGAGACCACAAACCAGCAAAGCTAAGATGGAAGGTTTAAAGAATTTGTTACCTCGATTGATAGAGCAAACCGAGGGCGTTAATTTCGAGACTTTTTGTTCTGTCATCGTTGTCACCCTTAAAAAGAGTAAAAAATGAGAAAATCAGATTATTTTATCAACAGGGCTTCATTGTCGCAAATAGAAATACATTTTAAAACACTTAACTCGAGGTACGTGATGTTTATAGATTTTTTTGAAGTCTTTTTATAGAAAAAACTAAAGATTGTAAGCACTCTAAGGAAAACCCTTGTAAGTACTAACCCTTCTCACGTATAGGGGTACGTTAAAAAACGTGTAGATGATGAGAAAAGAGAGGAGAAATGGGAAAAAGTATTTAGAAGAGTTAAATAGCTGTTTAGCAAAATAAAACCACGTGACCTGACAAAAGACCACGTGGTTGAGAAGTTAAGTGAGCAAAAGTCGGGTTACTTTACGTTCACCTTTTTCAAAAGTGCCTTGAATTCGTTCAGCTCTTGACGCATCGAAGCCATTTCGGTTTCGAGACTAGCGTTTTTAGCCTTAAGATCGCTGATTTCTTGGAGGAGGCCGTTGTTCTTATTCACGTCGCCTTCAAGATCACGCTGCATCACGTAAGAGGCAGTGATCGGACCAGCTTTGTAGCGGTCGTACACGGGATATTCGCGATCGTTTTCATCCTTCAGCTTGCGATTACCGAACTTGAATTTAAACATCGGGTGTTCATTTAAGGCCACACCTGCGTGCCAGAGGAAGCTTTCATTCGTGTAGTGAGCAAGACCTACAGAAAGGGCATCGCTACCGCGATAGCCACCCACAGCAGCCATCAACTGAGTAGGTTGACGCGGATCGTACTAAATGGGCTTAAAACCAGCCAAGGCGACAGCCGATGCACCCGCATCGCGGATATCATCATCGAGTTCATTGATATCGTCTTTCAATTCACGATACTGGTTCGCTTGGTTTTGCGTTGCTTGATAGAGTTGATCTTCCGTAGCAGCCTGACCAGAAACGTAATTGTTCGGATTCCAGGTTGTGTTGGACAAAACTCCGATCGTGGCCTTATTGCCTTCGTTGATCGTCACTTTACCGAAGTTAGCACCACCCGTTTGAGCGTTCATGCTGATATTGCTACCAATCGACACGTTACCACTACCACCATCGATTTCCACTTGGTTAGCACCAGTGCTCACGGTGATAGTGTTGCTATTGCCTTCAATGACGACTTGATTCTTTGAGGTATCCGTCCCTAAAGTGAGCTTATCGTTATTGAGCGCAAGATCGTAGGTTGTTTCGGTATCGGTTTCAGTAGGTGTCACTGTGAGGTTCTTATCCGAAGATGTGACCTTCACGGTCTTGGCGTTACCTGTATCACCACCCGTGTTACCGCCATTATTGCCACTAGAGTTGCTCATAGCTTTCGTTAAAGCGGCTTTTAACTGGGCGACGTTAACGGCATCGGTATCTTGAGTACCAGCAGCAACACCAGTGATTTGGCGAGTATAGTTGTCTGCGCCAATAGAAACCGCACCAGCGGTAGAAGTCCAAGTGGCATCAGTCTTCGTAGAAGCGGCTCCTGTTTCAGGGTCGTAACCAGTAACACCAGCTGTGGTTGAGGCAATGCTCTTATAGCCCAGAGCAACACCACCATCTTTGGTGACATTCGCATCAGAGCCTAAAATCACTGCTTGCTTAGCGGTGGTAGTAATTGCCGCGCTGTCTGAGGAGTTAAAACCAACAGCAATGGTGTCAGACGAACTCTTAACAGTGCGGTTATTACCTACAACAAAGACTTTGCTCGAGTCTTCTACCGTATTATCCAAGCCGCTAGCACTTACGGTTTCGCTCGCTTCAGAGGTTCCCTTAATAGTGTTTTTCACACCAGTAATCTGGGAGTAACGCACGTTAGTTGCTTGGTTACCAGAACCTAAAATCAGGACAGAACCACCTTTAGCTTCAGAAAGGCTTTAATTGCAGCGTTTTGTATTGCAAGAGGGCCTCCCTCGGTGGAAGCCGCCGTGATGACTGCTTGTCCTACAGGGAGCAGATTCGTCAAAGAATTTTCGACAATATTGCCACCACCAATCACGAGAGAGCCGTTGCTATTGTTTACGAGGTTAGCGACACCGCCGAGAAAGTTACCTACCCCACTAGAAAGCTCAGTCGCATTGTAAGATTCATTGGAGTTGAAAGTCCCAATGACGGTAACAAACGAATTTTTTACCATTTCGTTACTACTAAAATTTCTAGCTTGGGAGGACTGAATATTGAAAGAGCCGTAGGTCGTTGTGAAAAGACCGTTTGCGAAAGAATTGGTTCCTATACTAGCGAGACCATATTGACCAGGCTGGGTGTCCACCCCTGAGGTCGGCGTGCTTAAATCTGAGACGGTGGGCCCGGACTTAGTATCGCCAATTGCAGTATTTGGTGCTAAGGTACGACTACCAATTTGAATGGTACCAGTACGAGCATAGGCATTGGTGCCAAAGGCAATAGTGTCTGGAAGCCATTCGTGCCAATCTGCTCCGTAACCATTCATGGAGAGCAATATGCGATCAGGATCGTTATCGGAAGAACCTACCTCAGTGACCGAGCCTGAGCTGATAGCAGAGTTCATCGTGAAGCCAATTCTCCGATTAGGATTTGTATGAATAAAATCGCCACCTACACTAGTGAACTGCACCCCAAAAGTTAGACAAAGATAAAAACTTTTGGGGTGTTTCTATGTATAGACATCATACTTTCGAGGAACGGCTTTATATCGTTAGTCGCATAAAATCAGGAGAACCGATCACCAAGGTCGAAAAGGAAACTGGAATTAGTTTCGATCTGCTTCAGTGGTGGTATCTACGCTATGAACGGTACGAAGAAGAAGGTTTGCGGGGTACCAAATCGTATAACTATTCCGCAGCAAAGAAAATTGCTATAGTGAAAGAAGCTCTTGAAAAGCAGGTTCCTACCCTCTACATATGTGTCAAGTACAACATAGCGCCGTCAACCCTGTTTCAGTGGTGTAGAAAGTATCGTAAGGGAGAAACCCTTGAGAATGCACCACGAGGGAGACCACGTCAATATATGCCCAGACGAAAGAAGAAAGAACCAGAAACCGAGCTTGAAAAGGCCCAAGCAAAAATTTTCCGTCTTGAAGCGGAAATTGCCTTACTAAAAAAAGTAAAGACCTTAGTCGAGGAAAAGAAAGCCCGAGCAAGACTGAGTGGGCAGAAGCCATCGACAGACTAAGGTCTCATTTCCCTCTTGACTTACTTTTAGAGTTAGGAAAGATGGCTCGATCTGTGTTTTACTACCATCTCAAGCGAGCAAAACGTGCTCACAAATACGCTGCTGAAATGGAAGTAGTCAAAGAGACTTTCCATGAGCATAAGGGGCGCTATGGCTACAGGCGTATAACCTCCGAAATGCGAAATCGAGGCTACACAATTAACCATAAAACAGTGCGACATCTTATGGGAGAAATGGGGCTTAAATGCAGAATTCGAAAGGTTCGCTATCACTCCTACAAAGGAGATGCTGGTAGAGTTGCACCAAACATTATCGAGCGTGATTTTACTGCTACGAGGCCCAATCAGAAATGGGCAACTGATGTGACTCAAATAAACATTGGCGCTACGAAATTGTATTTGTCTCCGATACTGGACATGTACAACGGAGAGATCATCTCGTACAACATTTCCACAAGTCCCAATCTGGAACAAGTGTATGACATGCTCCAGAAGGCTTTTGACAAATTCGAGAATCTAGAGGGATTGATTTTCCACTCTGATCAAGGGTGGCAATATCAGCATTTGGGATACCGCAAACGTTTGAAAAACCGGCATATTATTCAAAGTATGTCGCGGAAAGGAAATTACTATGATAACTCCATGATGGAAAACTTCTTTGGCATTATGAAGTCTGAGCATACTTTATGCTGAAAAGTTTGGCTCAGCAGAAGCCTTTATAAAGGCTCTAGAGGAGTATATAGACTACTATAACCATCGACGAATCAAGTCCAGGTTAAACGGAAAGAGTCTGGTGCAATACCGAACTCTTTCTATGACCAGATAATATTTTTTAAAGTATCCAACTTTTTGGGAGCACTTCATACTGGCAGTTTGCTCCGTTTCGATGAACTCTCAGTGGCAAAAAAAGGAGAGGGCCAATGCGGTCACTCTCCTTAATAGATGCCTGGTACTCAGTGTTTATTTCTGACTGCGCACATACTTCACAGCGCTATCGGCGGCAACAACACCCGAGACAATCGCCCAAGAGTTCATCATTGCAGTCATGGAATCTGCGCCATTGGCACCACCCACAACGCAACCAGCACCATAAAGCGCAGGAATCACGGCGCCCTTCTGGTTGAGAATAGCGAGGTTGCCGTTGGCTTTAAGTCCGCCCAACGTTGTCTGGTAGCGAACTTTCTGCTCGACGATATGGTAAGGGCCTGCCCCTAAAGCACCCGTAATAGGACGGTTAAAAGCGTCATCCTTCCCGTTCTTAGCCATGGCGTTCCAGTCTTCAACTGTTTTTGCAAGATTTTCTGGGTTAATGCCCATGACTTTAGCGGCATCCGCGAGATTGTTGGAAACTACCATGACTGGCACGCCTTGATTAGAAATCTTGGCCCATTGGTCAAGCGCTTCAGCGTTGGGAACGAGCTTATCTTCTAGAGATTTCGCGACATAAAGCTTCCAAGCAGCATCATCCATCACGATATAAGCAATGTGGTTGGGCTGGGCAATGGTGGCGTCTGTTAAGACCCCCAAGCCCTCACGTTCGTTCACAAAGCGCTTCCCATCTTGATTGACATAAATAGCGCCAGACTTCTTAATGGTATCGGTCGAAGAGGCTGTTGCCGCAAGACCGTGACCTGGGGTGGTTTCTACACCTTGCGGGTATTTCTTCACAAGGTCAAGGTTAATCGTATCGGCACCGATGGCAGTGGCCATCTTCAAACCGTCGCCTGTTTCAGAGTCAAGCCCATAGAAAACGTAGTTACGCATATCGCGTGGGAGGCGGTGCTTTTCTGCGCCATAGCCGCCACTCGCCAAAATCGTGGCTTTACTTTTAATTTCGTAGGAGTTGCCATGTTCGTCAAAGGCCTTAACGCCAATGACTTTACCGCTCTCGTCCGTAATAAAGCGGTCCGCTCGAGTGCTCAACATCAACTTTCCACCATAGTCTGCAAACTTCTGATTCATGAGCTTCAAAAAGTTGACGCTACGCCCCTGAACGCCCAGCTGACGATTTGCTGAGTGGTCAGGATATTGTGTTGCGGCTGGACCATAGGGAATCTTTAGATCGTCAATCAACCAATCTACGACACCACCCACACGCTGTGTGATGGTTTTCACGAGCACGGGATCGTTACGATCTTTCCCAATACGCATGATGTCTTTAGCGGCAAGTTCAGGACTATCCTTCGTTTCTTTCATCACTTCTCGCTGATAGCGAGAACCTGTAGCGATGAGGGTCCCTGCATTTAACTGCGTCACGCCGCCAATCATGGGCATCTTTTCAATGAGGATAACCTTGGTGCCTTGGCTAGCGGCACGAACAGCTGCGGAGAGTCCAGAGCCACCAGCTCCCACGACGAGAATGTCGGCCGAGAGGTTATGAGCCTCCCCCTTTTTAAATTCACTAATGGGGATTACGGCAAAGTCGATAGGGCTACCGCCAGCCTTACGAATGGTCTCGTTAACACCTTGGCGAATCCCATTACTCGTGAGCGTGGCACCAGTGACGGAGTCGACAGCAGTGCTATTGCCTTTGACTAAACGTTGTGGAAATTCTTTGAGTGCTGTGTCGGCAATCCCAACGGTTTCGGATTGCTTGAGCACCTTGACGGCTTGAATTTTGCCACTCTTAAAGGTGACCGACACATCAATAGGGCCATTGCGCCCCTGACCGGTTGCTTCAAAGGTACCGTTTTTCACAGTACCTGCTTGTACCATGCCGAGAGAGGCGAGGAGGGTGGCGACAGTTGCCATACGAAAAAGCATGAGATCATCTCCCGTTTTGTTCTAGTCTTTGCAATCCACTTGGTGGTTAAGCGGTAATTAGAGAATTATCACTCGAAAGCCTTTCTCGCGACAATAAAACCTAGTGAAAGTCCTAGGTAGGACAAGATGAAAAACTTTGTTTTTTGTGTGCTAAGAGCATTCTTCTAGAAGAAATTTCTTAGCCAAAACGAGGATAGAAGAGGTTGTGAGGAAGTGCTCTTTATGAAAAAACGTAAAGAATGAGGGTGAAAAATCCCCTCTTTTGGGGATAGAAAGGCACTTCCTAAAGACGCGTTTTGCTCGAAAAATGCTTTAGAAAGCACAAAACGACGAATCTTGCCAACTTCAATAAAGAGAAGAACTTTAAGGGTTATCCCTATAGGGGGTCTCAAAAATTTCACGCAGAGTAGCGAGAAAAAGAAGTCGATTTTTCTTCTCGGATATCTTTGAGGAGGGAAAAACAGGAGCCCCACAAACAAAAAATTCTGTGCTACACTTCATTCCATCTTAAAACTTGAGTGAATTGCTCAAGTATTAGAAATACCGCAACGCACTAGCGCGTTGTTCCAATTTTCCCTATTTTGTCAGAAGGACTTTTAAGATGAACGCTTCCATGATCAAGGCGATGTGTTGTTGTCAGAGTGGGTTTGCATCCGTCGAAATGGAAGCCTCGCTTCTGACCGCTTATGCCTTGCAAGCGTAATTTGATAGCTTAACGGCATAACACAAAAAAGTTTCGTAGGACGCTGCCACAGATGATTTCGGGCAGCGTTTTTTGCTTTTCTCTCACACTTCCCGAATTCCTCTGAATCCCGTCTCTGGGTTTAGCTGTGGTAGCGCTTCTTACACCAAGTAAGTGTTTATTTTTTACCTAAAAAGGAATTCATCATGAAACACACCGCTCTTCGTTCCGTTCTCGCCACCGCTTCTGCTTTGATGATGTTGGCCGCTGGCTCTGCCTGGGCTGGTCAGTTAGACGACATTAAAGCCGCTGGCGCTATCTCCTTTGGTACCGAAGGTAACTACGCTCCCTATACCTATCACGATGAAAAGGGCACTTTGACGGGCTATGACGTTGAAGTGGGTTGCGAAATCGCCAAGAAATTGGGCGTTAAGGCCGAATTCCGTGAAACCCTCTGGGACGGCATGATTGCTGGCCTGGATGCCAAGCGCTTTGACGTGGTGATCAATCAAGTGACGCCCACCCCGGCTCGCTTGGAAAAGTATCTCTTCTCCGTTCCTTACACCTATAACTATGGTGCTGTGCTCGTTCACAAAGACAACCAGGACATCAAGAATTTTGCTGATGTGAAGGGCAAACTCGTTGCCTCGAGCTTGACTTCTAACTGGAATGCTACTGCTCAGAAGTTGGGCGCCAAGATTGTAGAAGTGACGGACGGCTCTGGCGCCTTCCTCTTGGTGAGTCAGAAGCGTGCTGATGCTGCTTTGAACTCTCAGTTGGCTTTGGCTGACTTCATCAAAAAGCAGCCTAACGCCCCGGTGAAAGTGGTCGGTCGCTCTGACGAAGCTATTGAATCCGCTGTGATGATCCGTAAGGGTAGCGACGATTTAAGGGCTGCTGTGGACAAGGCGCTTGACGAATTGCGCGCTGAAGGCAAGTTGAAGGAACTCTCCGTGAAGTTCTTCGGCATTGACGTTTCTAGCAAGCAGTATTCTCGTTTAGTGTTAACGACTTAAAAAGCAACACGCCTTCTTCCCTTTCCTCAATAAAAACACATCACGTCAGAAGGGAAGGGCGTGTTGCCCCTCAAAGGCAACGATTCTTTTAGAGAAGCCTCATTATGGACGATCGCATTATTCAACTCCTTTCTGATTCTTTCTGGAATCTGCTGCTTCCTGGGATTACCGTCACCGTGCCATTGACCCTTGGGTCTTTTGCATTGGGGCTAACGATTGCGGTACTTTCCGCACTCGCCCTGGAAGCTAAAGTTTCTGTGCTCTCTCAGATTATTCGCACGTATGTGTGGATTATTCGTGGTACCCCGCTTCTGGTACAGCTCTTCATCATATTCTATGGTTTACCAAATTTGGGCGTGGTGATCGATCCGATCCCATCTGCTGTGCTGGCCTTTAGTTTGTCGGTGGGTGCCTACTGCACGGAAACGATCCGTGGTGCAATTCGTGCGGTACCACGCGGTCAGATCGAAGCTGGCGCTTGCGCAGGGCTCAATTATTTGCAGATTATGTTCTTAATTGTGCTCCCACAGGCTTTCCGTTCGGCTTTCCCAGCACTCTTTAATTCTTTTATCTCTCTTGTGAAAGACACTTCTCTCGCTGCGTCTGTCACGGTCACTGAAATGTTCATGTCTGCGCAACGTATTGCGGCTCGCACTTATGAACCTTTCTGGCTCTACTGCGAAGTGGCTGTGATTTACCTCATCTTCTGCACGGTCTTAACTGCAGTGCAAAATCGTGGTGAAAAGTGGCTTAACCGTTATGCCTAATTAAGAGAGGAAAGGAATTATGTTGAAACTCACGAATGTGAAAAAAGCCTATAACGGGCAGACTGTGCTCGATGGCGTCAATTTAGAAGTGAAAAAGGGCGATGTGATCGCCATTTTGGGGCCTTCGGGTTCTGGGAAAACAACGCTCCTGCGTATTGCGAACTTCTTGGAGCAAGCTGATGCAGGGCAGATGGACTTTGATGAAAAGCATTTAGATCTCGCGCGTGTGAGTAAACGCGATATCACCGAAATCCGTAAGCGTACAGGTTTTGTTTTCCAAAGCTATAACCTTTTTGCCAACTACACGGCACTCAACAATGTGACGCTGGGGCTGATGCACGCTCACGGGATGAAGCGCGATAAAGCAGAAGCGATTGCCAAAGAAGCCCTGACAAAAGTGGGTCTTGCCGATCGCTTTGGTCACTACCCGAGTCAACTCTCGGGTGGTCAGCAGCAACGCGTGGGGATTGCTCGTGCGATTGCCCCGAACCCTGAAATTCTTTACTTGGATGAACCCACCTCGGCATTGGATCCTGAGTTGATTGCGGGTGTGTTGGGCGTGATTCGTGAATTGGCCGAAGAAGGCCGCACGATGGTCATCGTGACACACGAAATGAATTTTGCGCGCAAAGTTGCCAATCACGTGATCTTTATGGAACACGGGCGCATTGTCGAGGAAGGGGATCCAGAAGAGCTCTTTACGAATCCGAAAGAAGCTCGCACGCGCCAGTTTTTGTCTGGCTTAGGTGATGCGCCTTCGATTTTTAATGCGTATTGAAGGGATCGGGAGTCGGAAGAAGAAAATTCTGACGACGCCCGTTGATTCCCGGTAATTTTCTTTCTGGCTGAGCGGCGTGGTGGAGAAACTTCGAAACCACGTTTGCGATCGCCCCGCTCAGTCATTTTTGCGGTATTTCCCACTTAAAAAACACGTAGAGCGTTGATGCCTCTCGATCGTGGGGGAAATCCCCCTTTTTTCGTTCACCAATAACCCCCCCCCCCCACACACACACTCTCTCTCTCTCAGGGGAGAGTATGGGTTAAGAGAGAGTTAAGAAGCAAGATTACTTCTTGTCGGGATCGAGCATTTCGCTAGCTTTCTTGCGGGTGTCGTGAATGACTTCAGAGGTTTTTTCCTTAGTTGCATTCCAGGCATTGCTCGTCTTTTCCTTAGTGGCATCCCAGGCGTTACCGGTTTTTTCCTTGGTTGCATCCCAAGCGTCGCCAGCCTTATCCTTAGCCTTTTCAGCAATTTCGCCAGTCTTTTCCTTCGTGGCGTCCCAAGCATCTTTGGTGGCATCCTTCACGGCGGCAGCCTTTTCGCTCACATAGTTACCGGCCTTGCTCATCGTGGATTCTTCCTGAGCGACGGCAGTGCCGAGAGCGAGAGCTAAAGCTGTAGCGATTGCAGTAGACGTTAACCATGTTTTCTTCATAAGGTGTCTCCTTATATGAAGCCATACCACAGGAAGAATGCTCAGATGGTCATCACCAAGATGATGATGGTTTAGAAACCTTAGTGCATTCCAGAAGTCCCGTAAGAGAGTGGCTTCGGTTTGTTACCTTGCTAAACAGCCTATCATGCTTTTTATATGCAACGGTAGGGAGAGACAGTAACTTTTTGCGTCAAGGATGGTCCCAAAAAGGCGTAAAGATAGGAAAAAGTTTTAAATGTAACAGAGCGCTTTCTCAACTCAGAACTAGGCTCAAAGAAAAAGGGCTTACTTTGTAGACGTTTTTTTACAAATAGGGTGTTTTTGTATGACGAATAGGGGATGAATTGCCTAAAAAGAGGGCAGCTTAGAAAGAATTTGTTTTGAAAAATCCTTCAAAAAACAAAACGCCCAAGGGTGGCCTCAGGCGTTTGCAAATGAGCAAAGAGCACGAAAAATTAGTGCTTCATCGCGTGATCATGGGATTCACCATGATTCATGTGCTCTGCGTGTTTGGCATGTTGATCAGCATGGTGATGTTCGTGAGCCGTTTCAGAAGAAGCTTTGTCTCCCATAGCGTGATCGTGGTGGTGTTCGTGCTGAGCGTCAGCGCTCTCTTTTTTCTTTACTGGGCAGCAACTCTTTTGTCCTTCTTCTTTAACGGCTTTTGCTGAAGCGACTTTCTTCGCCGTTTTCGCCGAGGCATGAGAAGTGGCATCCGCGGCCATCAAGGGGCTACTCACAAGCGCGAGTGCGGTAAGTGTGGTCACGAGTAAGGTTTTGATCATCGGAATTTTCCTTTTGGTGGTTGTTCTAATGGTTGAGGTCTAGCGTGGCTCACAAGAAACTCAGGTGATTCACTAAAAACAAAGTGTACGCAGAAATGATGAACTCTAGCTTAGAAGGAAAAACTCTTTTTGACGGAATTTTGACATTAAACAGAAAGTTTTCAAAAAGACTTCCGCTCAAGTCAATTTCGTGTTATGCCGTCTTGCAGAGGAGAATAACGGTTCTTTAATGTCATAACAACCCAAGCAACGAGCGCACCGCAAAGCGTTCCCCAAATGGCGCCACCCAAAATATCGGTTGGGTAGTGTACAAAGAGGGCCATGCGGCTTAAGCCCATGAGAATCGCGGCCAAAGCAACCCATCCCCAGAATTTAGCCCGCATAAACCAAGCAACACCAAACGTTGTGAAGGCAGCTGTAGTGTGACCAGATGGGAAGGAGAAGCTCTTGGGGTACTTATGAATAAAGTCGGGCAACGAGAGTTGGCAAGGATGAGCGCGATCAATCCATTCTTTAAAGCCAAGATTGTTGATAGAAGCGGCTACGGCAAGCGCAATCAAAATGGTGATGCCCATCCAACGTGTGCCGCGGAAAAAGAGCAGTACTACCGCTAAAATAATCCAACATTCACCATGGTCTCCAGCACGACTAATCCATTTCAAGACCACGGTCATGAATCAGCGTGGCAAAGCTGATGAGCATTTGAAAGTCGATGATTTGGACGACGTCAGTCATTGGATAGCCTTAGGCGAAAAAACGTTGAAAATTGAGATAGCTACTAATTCTAAAGGATTACCTATGGTTTTGGATTTTTTCTTCCAAAAATTCGACAGAACCCTTCCAAAAAAGTTTTGCATTGCAGCTGGAGAAAAATCCATAAGAATTTTAGGTAATTCCCCTAGATAGGGAAATACCTAGTATATATAAAAGATGTACTGTTAGGTGATCTTTTCAAAAAAGATGGAGATGTGATCTATTTCAGTTATCTAGGAACTCCTTGATATTAAGGCGGTTTTTGTGAAATAAGTGTGATTATCCCTCTATAGGCCTAGGTAAAATATCCATATTTATGTGATTATTGACGAATTATCTAGGTAGAAAGTAGAATTTTCCCCGATGCATTGTTCCAGTGCAGGACCAAAATCGGAGGAGATACCCCTTTTTTGAGGTTATTTCGACGCCGTAGCGATTGAGATAGCCTCGATTCTATCGACTCCAAAAAAACCACCTTAGGATAATCACAATGAATCACGTTTTTAAAACTACGTGGAATGTAGCCCGCCAAGTCTACACAGTGACCGATGAACATCATGCCAGTCAAGGGAAAGCCACAAAAAGCGCGCTCACTGTGCTCGCTTCTGCGTTACTTTTAGCTGGCGTGGCCCAGGCAGCCTATGTTGAACCAGGTTTTGTGGCCCAGGATGCCTCTCAAGTTAAAGAGGCCGTGAAATCTTGGGAAACCGTGGAATATCAAAAAGATTGGGGCTTGGCAGCGATGCATGCCTCGAGCGCTTATGCCTTAGGATTCCATGGACAGAACACGGCTGTGGCCGTGATGGACTCTGGCGCGCTTTTGCAAAAACATCCAGAATTAGCAGGCAGTCGCTTCCATGCCTCTCATGCTAGTGGTAAATATGGTTCCTCGGGTAACCGCTATCAAGTGGATGTGCCGGGTATTGGCGACGATTTCGGCAATGGTGGCTACAAAGAAGGTGAAGCCTTTGATATCGATGGCAACTTTATCGGACATTTGAACGATACGCACGGTACGCACGTCACGGGCACGGTGGGTGCTAATCGCGATGGCAGTGAATTCCACGGCGTAGCTTGGGGCTCCCAGATCTGGGCCGCTAACTCGGGTGGGACTGACAATACTAATTATGGTCCATTCCAAGACCATGACTATTTCTACACGGTTTGGAAGGCTGTGGCTGATGATTTGGTTGCTGCGAATGGGGAAAAACGTGGCGGCGTGATTAATAACTCCTTCGGGACAAACTTACGCTTTACCGAAAAAAGCACGTCCAAAGTGCCGAATTCTTTCGCCACAGATACGACCGCTCAGACAGAGCACGAATACTTCCTCTTTAAGAAGAAGTATGGCGACAAACCCAATTTTGTGGACGGTGCTTGGGAAGCGGTGAGGGGTACACATGTTGTACAAGTCTTTACGACGGGTAACCGTAACTTCAATAATCCCTACTATCGCCCACTTTATCCTTATTTCAATCCTGAATCTGAACAGAATTGGATTGCTGTGGCAGGCTTGATGCAGGATGTTAAAGATCCGAGCAAATATATCTGGGTTGACCGTTTCAACGAAGCGGGGAACTCGAAGTGGTGGACTGTTGTGGCACCTGGTTCCAAGATTTATAGCAGTATCGTTTATGACGATCATTATGAAGATACCGATGGTGCTCATCCTTTAGGAAGCCCAGGTTACGCTAGCTACGGTGGTACCTCCATGGCCGCTCCTCATGTGACGGGTGCAATGGGCGTCTTGATGTCGCGCTACCAAGATATGAGCGCTATTCAGGCTCGTACCGTGCTACTTACCACGGCTAACCATAAGAACACCGATGGAAGCAACTTTGAAGGTTGGACGGCAGCCGAAGGAACGCCAGATATCCGTTACGGTTGGGGTGTCCCTGATTTGGAAAAGGGCATGTATGGGCCGGCACAGTTCCTCGAAAAATTTGAATATTCGATGGATAACACACCGCTTGATGTGTGGACTAACGCCATTAGTCAGGTTGCCTTGGATGCACGCAAAGCAGAAGATGATGCTTGGATGCAGTTGACTGAAAATGGGACAAACCTTGATGCAGAACCCTATGAATTGGGTACTGGTAAGGTATTCCCCACCTATGGGGATGCTTCAGTGAGTCAAGAAGACGCTAAGAAGTGGCGCAAAGAATACTATGACAAGCGCGTTGCGGCTATTCAGGCTCGTGACTATAACGGCTCTTTAGTCAAAGACGGCAAGGGTAAGCTCGTTCTCACAGGGGACAATACCTACCGTGGTGGCACGACAGTGAAAGCGGGTACGCTTTTAGGCTTTACCGAATCCTTTGGTATTGCTGACACCGATAACGCTAATGGTAAGGTGGTTGTAGAAGGCGGTAGTTTTGGTCTTCTCAATAAATACCAAGATCGCTTTACTATGCGTGGAAATTTGCAACACAGCGACAAAGCCAGCCATAACGTTGATGTTGACCTAAAGAGTGGATCTACATTGATTGTAGCTGCGGGTCAAGACGTCAAAATGGGCAAACTCACGATTGCACAAGGCGCTAAGTACACCGTGTCAACTGAAGATATGGATGTGCTCGAAGCCGCTTACAAAGGTGAAGCTCAAACGGGTAGCGTGACTGCCAGCGAATTGACGGTAGAAGGCGCGGCTACTGCTGGTACATCGCGCGACGCTGGCGCGGCAGAGATTCCCTTGGAAAAGGCAGAGTCCCCATTAGGTTCTCCGTTCTTCAAGTATGGCTTGTCCGCTCAAGGCAATACGATTACGGGTACACTCACGCGCGATACCTCGAAGAGCCTGACTGACTTTGCAACGAACGCGAATGAATTAGCAGTCGCTAGTGCACTTGACCAAATGGCTGACGGTAAAGTCTTTGATGCCTTGCTCCTCGCAGATAGCAAAGACATTACGAGTACCTACGCTTCTTTGAGCGATGATTTCTTGTCGAGCGCTCGAAATGCCAACATTATTAATGGCTTGACACTTTCTCGTGCAGTGAAAGATCAAATCAACGGCATTGGCGAAGGTCGCAAGACGAAAATGCTCGACGGCCATGGTCGCATTTGGGCTACGGGCGTAGGTAGTTGGTCGAAGTTGGATCGTTCTAACGGCGATGCGGATAGTGATTTCTACGCTGGTGCTATTGGTGTTGATGCTGATGTCACGGATAACACGAAGCTTGGGGTCTTCTTCGGTGCTGGTACCACGAAGACGAAAGCAGGTGTCTCTAAGGTTGAAAGCGATGACATCCATGTGGGTCTCTATGGCCTGAGCACAATTGGTGATGTAGCGAGCATCTCTTATGGAGCTATCTATAGTCATCTTTTGGAAGACGTGACCCGTCAGTTCCAAGTGGGATCTCAGGTCGGTGTTAGCCAGTCTTCTGGTAGTGCTAATCAGACACAAGTCTTCGTGGAGGGCGCTTACACTGGTCTCAACACGACGGCTTACTCGGTTGAACCGTATGTCGGTATTAGCTTCATTCATGCAACGGCTGGAAATGCGCACAATAAGGTTGGTCTTGCAGAAATTACTTCTGCTACCGAATCTCGCGATATCGCAGTGGGTACGTTAGGTGTGCGTGGCGCTGTTCCGTTTGCTACTTTGGGAGCAGCGCAACTTTCTCTAAAGGGTGATTTGTCTTGGAATCGTTTCTTTGGCGATACAAAGGCTGACACAGTGCTCTCCTTCGGTGGCACGTCTGTTGCGAAGCTGGAAGGCGAAAAGCTTGAAAACCTCTTCAACGTTGGCCTCGGTGTGGAAGCTCAGTTTGGCAAGGTTGCTACGGCAGGTTTCTCCTACACGGGTTCCTACAACAGCAACGTGAAGTCGCACGGTGTGATGGCTAACATCCGCTTCCTCTTCTAATGTCAAGCCTGTGGGTCTCAGGAGAGTGAGCTCTTGAGACCTACACCTGACACTATTTAAGGCCTGATGATTGACGATTGTTGACACTCGGGCCTTTTTTAATGGATGAAAAAAGCTCCTAACCGTCGCCAAACGATTAGGAGCACACTGTAGCGAAGCTCTTCAAGGGTGACGCGTTAGGCGTCCTCCCACACTTCCTTCGCGATTTCCACCGTTAAGCGGGCCTTGGCCCATTGATTAGCTTCCGTCAGGAGGTTCCCTTCTTCAGTCGAAGAGAAACCGCATTGCGGGGAGAGAGCGAGTTGGTTAAGAGGGACGATTGCAAGCCCCAAGGACATGGTCCTTGAAGCGGAAATCCCCATTGCTGATGCGGTAGCACTCCCAGAAGGCGCAGAAGTGCGCTTCTTTATGAATGTGGAACCTACCAATCCCGTGGAAGCGAAACTCTCCTACGTCGCGTATCGCGCTGAGTCCACCGCGGAAGGCGTGCTCGCCTACCGCGCTCGCGCGAGTTTTACTATGAGCGAAGAAGACGCTAAGCGCCTTCGCATCGGTCTTTGTGGCACGGCGAAATTCTATGGAGAGCGTACTGCTTTGGGGCTCTACCTCTTGAGAAAACTGCTCTCTGTCATGCGTCGCTGGCTAGGAGTCTAAAAGATGGCGGTGACGCTCAACGCTTCTCGAGGCATGCCATTTACGAAAGGGATGGGGGGCTCAGAAAGAGCCTCAACTCCCCGCACTTCGTGAGGACCTTCGTCTTCACGAGGGGCCTCGTGCTTATGATGGCTCGCCCACCTGGATCATTGAAGACCCAGTGCGCGATCGCTTCTTTCAGTTGGGCTACCGCCAGTATAAGATACTAATCCGTTGGGCGAATCAAACGCCTTCAGGACTTTGCGCGCGTATTGCGCGTGAAACACTTCTTCGCGTAGAGATGGACGAAGTCGAGCAGTTTAAACGCTTTCTTCTCGCGCAGTCTCTCACCTCAGAAGAAGAGACGGGGTCTAAAAGCACAGCGTCCACGCACGAGTCTCTGGAAGTTTATCCTTCACCACTATCTCTTTTTCCGTATTCCGCTCGCGCATCCAGATCGTTTTTTGGATGCCACTTTGCCTTTCGTTGTACGCGTTTTCTTGCGCCGTGGCTTTTTGATTTTGACTGCCATTGTTGCAGTGATTGCGCTTATTCTCATTTCTCGCCAGTGGGAGACGTTCCTTCATACGGCGGAACACTTTATGACCTGGCAAGGGGTACTCTTTGCGGGGATGACGCTGCTATTTACGAAGATCATCCACGAGTGTGGGCATGCCTATATGGCGAAATCCTTTGGCTGTAAGATTCCCAGTATGGGCGTGGCTTTCATGGTGATGATGCCACTACTTTATACCGACACGACGGTCGCTTGGCGACTCTCCAGTCGTCGAGAACGACTCTTAGTAGTGGCTGCAGGCGTGATGAGTGAAATGAGTCTAGGGGCTTGGGCGGCGCTTGCTTGGTGTCTGCTACCTGATGGGTTCCTAAAGAGTAGCGCCTTTTTGCTCGCGACCACTACGTGGATTATGTCGCTCTCAATTAACATGATTGACGGTTACTATTTCCTCTCCGATTCGATTGGCGTGGCGAACCTCCATCAACGTAGTTTCGCTCACACAAAGCACGCACCACGTGAATGGCTCTTTGGATTTGGAGCCGCTAAGCCTGAAGAGTTCCCCACGGGGCTTGATAGGGGACTGATACTTTACGCGTGGGCTGTGATTCTGCGTGAGTCGGGGTTCTAAATGAGAACGTCTCATCGTTTACAGCTTTGGCTTTTAACTGCCGCTTGTTCTGCGCTTGTGGTGTTTTTCCTTTGGGTACTACGTCCTTGGGAAGATGCACCACTAGTCGCGGTGGAACTCTGGGTTTTTAGTGCTTTAACGCTTGAAGCGGGACTCACGGACTTCTTTTCTCGCCGTATCCCTAATATAGTGCTACTCATATTGGCGCTTTTAGGGCTCCTTTTAGGCGCGTTAGAAACCTATGCAGGGTTTCCCGCGCACGGTATTACAGATGCGGTGACGCTCATGGACCGCTTGATAGCGATGGGCGCGAGTGCGGTACTTTTCTCTCTAGTGAAGCTTCTTTTTGAGCGTTTCTCTCACCAGCAGCAATTAGGGTGGGGAGATATCAAGTTCTTAATAGCACTCGGGGCATGGTGCTCTTTCGTAGAACTTCTCAACATACTTTTTGCCGCAGCCCTGATTGGTGTGGCGAGTGCAGTCATAGCCAAATTGCGACATGGCGCCTTTAAATCAGTACGCCTTGGTTTTTGGTTGAGTCTTGCTGCAGTTTTCTTAAAAGCCTTGTCTCTCAGCATAACTACTTGACGAAGAGGGGAAGAGCAGATACACTTAGGTTAAATGCAATTGAGAATCATTATTATTAACTGAAACTTATGGCTGCGCTTCTTCTCTCCATGAAACAACCAGGAAAACAACTCGTCTCCACGGCCTTTTATGCTGGCGCTCTGACTCTTGTAACAATCATCTGTTTGTTTAGCGAGCGTTTGTCGCATGGTCCCGTTTGGCAAGCCATGCATTTGTGGTGGTTTTCGTTCTTGCTTCTTGGGGCTTTGCAGTTTGAGTTAAAGGAAGGGCGTATTCCTTTCTTTGTGCCGATTTTCCTTGCCGCAACAGGTCTTTTAACGGGGTGGGTGCACCAACTCTTTGGCGTGACCACCGCCGAACTCGCTGCCTATATTCCGCTCTGGGAAAGAGCAACCTCTGGATTCCTCACGTTAGCGACGCTTTATTTCGTTAATGTGGTCGCGTTCTTCCTTCTTGGTCGCGATCAACTTCGACATGATGAAATCTATTTTGCAGCCGCGCTCGCTACGTGGGGGAACTTTAGCTACATCCTCACCGTCATTCCGCTAGCAACGGCAATGGGATTGGGTACGTTGCTTTTGCGTCAAAGCGCAAAGACACCCGCTCAGGAAGCCTTTTTTGAGAAAACCACGCGCTTTGCAGTGTGGTGTTCCGTGGCTGCTTGGATTGCTTATTGGGGAGTCTTGGAAGAAGTGATTCGTCTCTAAAGGAAGACTAACCACTTTTCCTAAGAGAAGAACGAATATCTCAAAAAATCTTGAAAAGACACATATTCGCCCGCCTAGTTTATGGTGTCAAAACTAGGTGGGCGTTATATTATTCAGCGCATGTTTTAATGACAAAGCCACTTATTGGGAGGGTGAGCGATGACAGAAAACAGTTTTTATCAGCCAACAATTCTCCTTTATGGTGACTCCAATACCTACGGTTGGCACGAACTCGAAGATGGCACGATTGTGCGTTGGCCATTGGAGAAGACTTGGGGCGGACGACTTGCCGAAGCCCTTCAAGGGAAGGCTAGGGTGGTAATCGATGGTTTGAGTGGGCGGACAAGTGCCTTTGATAGACCGCCAGCTCGAGGGAATGGGACAGGGAGCATGAAAGGGGCGCTTCTCAATGGCCTCACGTGGCTTCCTGCGGCCCTCTCACGCGTGATGCCACTCGATTTGCTCGTCATTATGTTGGGAACCAATGACTTTAACTATCAACTCAACAAAACGGCAGCAGAAGCTACAGAAGGGATTCGCCGCCTTGTAGAGGTGACACAAGAAGATATCTCATGGCGAGAGTTGACGTTTTATCATGCGCCGCAGATTTTGCTCGTTGCCCCTCCGCATATTGAACTTGTTGGGACGCCCAATGAACGCTTTTTCCCAAATGGCGATGCACCCTCAGCGGAATTTGCAGAGCATCTGAGAGCACTCGCCGAAGAGAAGGGGGTTTCTTTCTTTGACGCGGCAACAGTGGTTCCCGTGGCGCACGACACCGATGGAGTACACCTCTCCCTTGGAGACCATGAAGCGCTCGCTAAGGGGATTTTGCCCGTGATTGAAGAGTTGATTGAAAATTTGTGATGAAGATGAAAAAGCCGTGGCATTAAACCACGGCTTTTCCGCTTAAAAAGTGAGATTATTTTCTTTCTAGGAAGTGTCGAGCAATAGCAACTTCCATCTGCACGCCTACATCAAGACAGCCTTCCTGAGGATTGAATTTCGGGTGATGGTTCATGAAGCCACAACCTTCAGTTGCGTCCCCACAAGAGAGCGCCATATACATGCAAGAGTCGACCACTTTGGAGTATTCCGAAAAGTCTTCACTGGCGGTGAAAGCCCCACTAAAGATAACATTTTCTTCGCCCAATTCACGAATGGCCAAGTCAGTGACTTCTTTCACGAGGTCGAGATCCTGTTCAATGGCATCGTACCCAGGTAGCCATTCCACCACGACTTGAGCGTTGTTATTTTCACCAATGCCTTTAGCGAGTTGCTCCACACGTCCAAGGATGAGTTTGCGATCAGCCTTGTCTTTTGTGCGGATATTGACGCCAATTTCGGCTGTATCCGGAATAACGTTCACTGCATTGCCACCGCGGAAAACATTGGGTGAAACCACCGCGAAGTGTTCTGGACTAATGTTGCGCGAGACGATGGTGTGCAGTGCCTCAATAATCTGAGCGCCCACCAAGATCGGGTCAATCGAGAGGTGAGGGGTGGAGCCATGAGAGCCTTGCCCCTGAATCTTGATATTGCATGAGCCGCAACTCGTGCTGGCCATGCGATCTGTGAAAATGCGAAGTTTACCGAGCTTTCCGGGCAGTACATGCAAGCCAAAGCAGTGATCAACCCCTTCTAATGCCCCCACTTTAATGACTTCAATGGCACCTCCTGGTGGCATTTCTTCAGCAGGTTGGAAGATAAATTTCACGCGTCCAGTGAGACGGTCACGCATTTCAGAGAGCACAAGTGCCGTACCCATGAGCATGGCAGAGTGCATATCGTGTCCGCAAGCGTGCATTACACCTGGATTTTGCGACTTAAAGGGGAGGTCGTTTTCCTCCAAAACAGGAAGCGCATCGGTATCGGCACGGAATGCAAGGGTTTTGCCTTCGCCAGCGAGGCCATCTAACGTCGCAATGATGATGGTGGGTGTTGGTCGTTCTACCTTGAGCCCATCGATACCTTCTAAGACACCTGCAATGTAGTCAGCCGTTTTCGTTTCATGAAAACTCAGTTCTGGATGCTGGTGGATGTGTCGACGCCAGGCAATGACAGATTCGGTAGGAAGAACATAATCACTCATCAAAGTGCTCCTAATGAGTTGGATTGGATGCTGCGGTCAGTTCAAGAATGGACTGGTCGGGGACGATCAGTAAAGAATAGCAAAAAGAAAGAAGATTGGAGATCTTAAAAACTGTGTTTTGAAGGCTAAATTTTAATTAACATAATAACACTTATGTTGAATATTATAAATTCAGCGAAATTTTGACTAACTCTAGAGACTCTGGGAGATCTCTAAAAACTCTCACGAACGCCCTGCTTCTTTCTTCTTGCCAGTTGATATGTTACTCACAGCAGCAGAACGTGCGATTGAGAACCCAGAAAGTGCAGAAGAAATTCCGCTTTCTGAAAAAACGGGATTTGCGAAAGCGATAAGGTTACATCCAGCAGTCTTTAGCTTTGGCTCCTTTGTTTGCCGAGTCCCTAAAGATGATTTGGTGGAGTTCTATCAACTCATTCCTCTCTTTGAAGAAGAAAGTGACTTGATTGAGAAAAAAGGATTCGATGACTTTCTTGATCTTTGCTACGACAAGCATTTAGAGGTGATTAATCCAGAGCGCCAGAATGTGGTGCTCGATCAAGATGGGATTGAAGATAACGCCACCGAAATGGACAAAGGTGAAGAGCATCTTCAAAAGATTGCCGAGTTAGGGCTTGCAATCGATGATATCTGTGCCTTTAACCATATGGCGATCTATCTCTACTGGTCTATTCAGCACGATTTGATGAGTAACCCCTTTAATCACAAGTATGTTCATCTAGTGAATGGTGTGAAATCGGGCACGATCACGGACTTGCGAGAGTTTATTCGTGATGGACTCAATGGGCGGCTTGAAACGACTATGTATGGGCCTGATGGCGCTTACTTTGCGATTGGCTACAATCAGGGCGATCGCTCGAAGCGCTACGTTTATTTGCGTGACTATCGCAACTACGCGCTCTCTGTTCTTGAGCGAGACGATTGGCGGGATGTGGAAGAGGAAGAAGCCGCTTATTTACTTCTCCCCTTCACAGAAGAACATCAAGCTGCCATTGGCAAAATCATTGATGAGCGCTTTGCGGAGTATCTCAAAGAAAAAGCTGAAGAAACCGAAGATAGTGACCTTCCTCGCTTCAGGGTGGCGACTGCCGACGCAGGGAAAGTTCGCATACTAGACAATTGGGATGGACCGCTATATGCCTACTGTTCAGGCCGTATTGGGGAGGGAGGCATTCCCGCAGGCTGGGCCAAGCGCATTGAATCCGTTACGGATCATGGAGGTTGGGAAAGCGGTTGGTTCTTTATTGTGGGGGACGAAGTAGAGCTCTATGGTGAAGAGTACGCGAAGGAGCACTGTGCATTCTACGATTTAAGAGAAATTTGCAGTATTGATCCCTTGTTGGTAGAAATTCTCAAGAAACCTGCGGGGACTCTCCTTCGTAAGCTTGAGAATGGTCAGTGGGTAGATGCTAGCCACGAAAAAGAGGGCGCTGAAGAAGAAGGCTACTGGGTTCGCGTGAAAGATTACACACCGCAATACAGTTAATTTTTTTCTGTACCCTAAAAGCAAAGACCTCCTCTCTTCTCTCAGAAAAGAGGAGGTCTAAGGAAGTTCAGTCAGCGCAACTTTACTTCTTAATCGCCTTGGTGATTGCGTCAGCTGCTACGCGGCCAGACGTTAAAGCCCAACCCACGTTAGCACCAGCCGGGGAGTCATCCCCCATCACACCACCAACCAATTCACCGGCAGCCCAGAGACCAGGAATGGTCTTACCGTCTTTGGTCATCACATTGAGATGATCATCGGTGACCAACCCACCCATCGTCGTAGCGAAGCGAGGCTTCTGTTCAACGATGTAGTAAGGACCTTCTGCGGAGATTTCAGCCTTCATGTACTGAACTGGACGATCAAAGTCGGCGTCCTTCTTCGCCTTCACAAAGCTGTTGTAGCGAGCAACGGTAGCCTTCAAATTGTCACCGTTAACGCCAGCGAGCTTAGCGACTTCTTCGATCGTGTTGCCCTTCACAAAGAGAGGAGCGCTCTTGCCGTTGTTGGCCAAGTACTTGTCAGCATCTTCATGCGAAACGCCCGTTTCGGGGAGGCGCTTGTAGAAGCCTTCCCAGGACTTCTGGTCCATGAACACATAGGCCATATGGTTCGGGGTTTCCATCATCGGGTCGAGAATGTGACGGTTAGAAGCCTTTTCATTCACAAAGCGCTTGCCATTCACGTCAACCAAAATACCAGCCTGGTCAAAAGCACCAACGTTAGCGTAAATCGTGGACTTGGCGATACCAGAAGCCACTTCAACGCCGTTCGGATAGCGCTTACCGTACTGCATCAATTGGGTCTTGGCGCCCAAGCTCATCGCCATCTTGTGGCCGTCGCCCGTGGACGAAACAGGACCGTAGTAAAGCGCAGACTTCACCGGTTCAGAGAGCATTTCTTTGTTGTTACCAAAGCCGCCCGTAGTGAGCAACGTGCCCTTGGCTTTAATCGTGTACTTCACACTGTTTTCATCGGTGGCTTCTACACCGACGACATGACCCTTGTCGTCGGTGAGAAGTTTGTTCACTCGGGTGTTATAGAGTACCTGAGCGCCATTGCTGGCGATGACTTCACGTAAGTGCTGAGCCATGGTACGAGCGCCACCCTCGAATTCCAAAGCGCGGCGGTGAGAGTATTCAGCAAGATAAGGCAGATCGTTCGGGATGAACTTCACGCCCACTTTGTCATGCAACCAGTCAATGGTTGCACCAACATTGTGTGCGTAGAGAGAGATTTTGCCAGGATCGTTGAGGTTATGACCATTAGCCATAAAGTCCTTGATCATGGACTCGGGGGAGTCATCCTTGGCACCGAATTCCTTCTGGAGCTTAGAACCCTGAGCAACGACTTGACCACCAGAGATAGCTGCTGCGCCACCGATGTACGGCATCTTTTCAACTAAGATGACGTTCAAGCCATTCATACGACCACGAATCGTAGCGGACATGCCAGATCCGCCACCACCTACAACCACCATATCGGTCGTGAGCGTCTTTTCACCACCTTTTGCCTTGACGGCTAAGGGCACTAACGTGGCAGGATCCACGCCAGCTTGCTTCACGCAATCTTCCACAGCTTTACGAATAGCGGTAGAAGTTACGGTAGCCCCAGCTACACCATCGATCGCTGGAGACTGACGTTCAACGATGCGACCTGGGAGAACTTCGACAGCCTTGGAGCCAATGCCCAAGGTTTCAGTTTGTTGGACCACTTTAACGCTAGCAATCTTGTCGGTCGTAAACGTCACTTCCACCGTGATTTCACCGTGAATGCCAGGAGCGCTAGCGGTATACGTACCAGCCTTAAAAGTTGCTGCAGAGGCAACAGAGGCAGCTATCGCAAAGGAAGCGACGAGAGCTGTTGCTAAGAGTTTTTTCTGAAAGGACATATCAATTCCTCAAAAGAGGCGTCATTCTTTCACTGCCGAGAGAGTAGTCAAAGAAGAGCCTATGTTTGTTGCGCTGAATGAATGTAGAGCACTTTCCTTGCCCTACAGTCGATTCTCAGTGGGGGATGTTTGCTAGAGAAGGCACGCACCCTACTCTGAGTCTGTCGATCATTTTAGAAAAAACGTTTCTTTTTCACTACCTCCTTTGGGAGGTAGTGGAGGTACGTAAGCTATAACAAAAGAGAAAACTTTAACTTTTCTCTATTAGCGAGAGGGAGAGTGCCGTTTCTTTCTCAGTAAGTAGGAAATTGTTGTGGAGTCTTGGGGAAACCCCTAGGATGTATGCCCTAATTAGGGGCTTAAACATTTTCTTACACCCCACTATACTGTCAAGAATCTTCCTAGCCTGTGCGGGAGAAAATTTGCAGGATCAAAAGCAACTCTCGCACTACAGTTAAGAAGAGACCACCACTCCCAGCAACAAAACTAGAAAACGAGGAAATTCTATGTCTTTGACCCTGTGGTTCGCTGGTATTGTCGTCATCGCGACAGTCTATGCTCTCATCAAGCGTTATGAAACGCGTCTTGTTCTTCTCACCGCTGGCTTCCTTTTAGCCATTGTGTCGATGAAGCCCATGATGGCCTTCCAACAGTTCGATAAATCCATGACCAACGGTAGCTTGATTATTGCTATCTGTTCGGCTTTGGGTTTTGCCGCTGTGATCTCTCTCACAAAGTGTGATGTGCACTTGGTTGTGCTCTTAATGCGCCCCTTGAAGCGCTTAGGGCTTCTACTCTTACCTGCCTGCATGGTGGTGACGAGTATTATTTCGACCGCTATTCCGTCAATGGCAGGTCTCTCTGCTGCCGTTGCCCCGACGATGGTTCCGATTTTGGTTCGTTCTGGCTTCCACCCTGCCCTTGCGGCAGCCTCGGTGGGCGCTTGTATGGTACCTGCCTACTTAAACCCAGGAGTATCACATAACCCCTTTGTGGCGAAACTCGCTGGTATGGATGTGATGCAGTTTATTGGCGCACATTCCGTCACGACGCTCACCATTGGTTTAGTGAGTATTCTTTGCTTGACGCTCACCTGCCTCTTCTACAAAGACTATAAGAAGGAAGGTTTTGCCAACACGGGTATCGTGAAGTTTGACGATGCTGACCCGATTGATAAACCCAATATCTTCTACGCTATCGCCCCGCTCGTCCCCGTCGTTTTGATGGTGACGGTCTCGATGGTCGTGAAGAAGTACGTTCCTGACTTCAAGATTTCGGTCGCTACCGCTATGCTCGTCGGTACCGTTTACGCTTTGGCCGTGACACGTACGAGCCCAGAAGCCGTGACGAAGAAGTTCTTTGAAGGGATGGGTCGTGGTTATGCCAACATCATCGGTATCATCATTGCCGCAGGTGTGTTTGCTGCTGGTCTTCGCGCTTCTGGTTTGATTGACCTCTTTGTGGAATATCTGAAGCACGCAAATGAAGTTGCCAAGATTGGCGGTAGCTTTGGTCCCTTCATCCTTGCTGTGTTAACGGGCTCTGGTGACGCTGCTGCCTTTGCCTTTAACGAAGCAGTTACGCCTCACGCTGAAAAGTTTGGCTTAACGATTGACGGCTTGGGCTATCTCTCGATGGTTTCTGCAGGTATCGGTCGTCAGGCTTCTCCGCTTGCTGGTGGGATTATTCTCCTTTCTGGTATCGCTGGGGTTTCTCCAGTTGAAGTTGTGAAGCGTACGGCGCCTGCTGCAGTACTGATGCTCTTGACGCTCTACTTCTTGACGCACTAATCCCACTCTTTCACTAAACCAAGGGCACCGATGACTTGTAATAGGCCTCGGTGCTTTTTCGCTTCTCTCGGAAGTGTTATCGCTGTGGGCATATTGCAAAGGTCAACCGTCAAGGGAACAAGTTCAAGTGCAAGAAGCTTGGCTTAGAGGACCATGCTGATGTGAATGCTGCCAAGAATATTTTCCCCAAGATATCAAAGGTCTAATGCTATTCCTCTGTCTGCGTCTTCGGAAAATATCCTGAAAATAGAGAAAATAATCAGATCTAAAGATGATATAAAAAAGTATGTAAAATTACGTAAAAATAAAGATAAATTTGAAAATTTCTGATTTCAGGCGTACAATCAGAAGATCTTTCCATAGAGAAAGATGAAAATTGTGGGTTGGACACTTAATTAGTGAGTAGTTAGGTGTTTGACTTTCAACCCTGATATTTACGCCTAAGCCCTGTACCCATTCCAAGAGTGATGGAAATGGCGATAAAAAACAGGTAAGTGGCACATACAGTGGTATGTTTGCACAAGAAACGCCGCCTTAGACTGGAGTTTCCAATCTAAGTGTTTGTTCAAGCACTGTTATTCGCCTGGTGGGCGTAACGTGGAACAATAGGCCATTGCCGAGAGGGAAGGTTTAAACCTTTTATAACCGTACTCGGCGGAACTGAAGACATCAAAGCTCTCGAAAACTTCACCAATTTTTCGAGCTGTAAACTGTGATGAATTCAGAGCGAATATGAAAAATAGAGCTGTGTAAAGGTTGAATTCCATACCAAAAGTTAGACAAAAAACTTTTGGAAGTCAGTTCATATTGTTTTGTACAGAGTTTCTTTACGGCTGAGTGAAAACGAGAGTTGTCTATTCAGCGTGAAATCTGGCATGATGAACCTTGACCCCCTTCTCTGCTGATTGAGAGAACGCTAGAAGCATGTTTTCTTGGTTGGAGAGTGAGAGAATTTTAAGAACAAGGTTCATTCAAAGGCTCTATTCATGTCCGCTAAACTCGCTCTTTTAACAACTTGTAAACAATGGCGTGAGGCAGGATTCCACCAAGCAATTGTGGATAGCATCACACAGGTCGATAACTACAAAGCGGACGCTGATCTCTGCTTGGCGTTGGCTACGGCCTATAACGAGATGCCTAATCACGAGTTAAATGCCAATCGCGCAATCGGCCTTCTACTTCCTCATCTGGAAGAGCACCTCGATGATATCGAGTGGCGCTATCAGATGGCGCTTTGCTACAGCTATATTGATCGTCCACATCGTGCACTGGGTTATGCCGTGCAGGTGGCAGAAAAGGACGCTCAATACAAAAACGTCAACGATATTATTGAGTATTCCGTTACAGGAATGCAGGTTGCGTTTGGGGAGCGAGCTTTTACGGAACGCATTAAAGAGATGTGGAAGCTCTTTGAAGCGGAAATGGATAATTTCGAGGTAGCGATTCACAATTTTCATCAGGACCCTGATGCTCTGATGAAAAATCTTACCGCAGTGCTTAATGTGGCTGTGAAGGATATCGATTTTGGAGTCTCGATTGATTCGAAGAAACCTTCGTTATTCTTGCCCATCGGAGACCTGACGGACGCCTTCAAACTCTGGCGTTTGACGTTTGATATTCCAGCAAAGATTACTGAGCGTTGGGATATTCGCGCTGGGCATCCCTTTACCGAATCGGGTGACGTCTCTGTGGCAGGAATGCGCCCAGAAGATATTGAATTCTGGATTGATGAAGCAGAAACCAATAACGCCTATCTCGCCCTTCAGGTCTATTCGCCTAAAATCAAAGCGATTTTTGATAAAGAAGGCGAAACGGGTGCTCGTCGTGAGGCAAGTGGCATGATCAACATGCTCTTGGGTGACGTGAACCGTTTGCGCTATATCTATAGCATGAATGTGATGGAATCGCGTCCCGAAGGGAAAGCCTATAACCTCAAAGAACTCCCCGCAGTTCTGAAAGAGCGTGGTGCCGTCTTGGATGGGACGCTGAATGACCTATTAAATGAAAAGATGGGTTATCAGCTCAAACCTAGCGAAAAGGATCCTCGTTTCCGTGCCGACGTGAGCCACGGAATTACGCAGCATGCTCGCTTGATTTCCGAGTGGTACGAAGAAAATCCCTACACGTTTGATCGCTTTGCGGACGATGGGATTATTCCTGCTATGATCGTCTTTGAGTTGCCAGAGGATAAAAAGACTGACGACCCAGGTGCTCGTCTTGACCTCGCAGGTCAAATGGCAGGTCACTTGATCAACTTAGTAGGAGACGAGAAGATTCGCGTCTTTGGGCTCGCCTCTGGATTAAAGCGTTGCTATATCGACTGTCTTTTCTGGAGCCTCCCAGAATGCAAAGCAGTGGCTCGCGTGGTCGCTGATGGCTTGAAGTGTCCCTATGCAGTCATCCAGTTCCTCGATTGGCGTTTCCCACCTGATGACCTGAAAGAGCCTCTAGAGAAAGAAGAGGCGTAAGAAGTTCAGTCTAAGGATTCACATTTAAGGATTCAAATTTATCCAATGGCGCAGGCTTTGTCCTGCGCTTTTTTTGCTGAAATTTGAAATCTGCCTGAGAGAAAAAACCTTTCCTCAATTTTCCCTCCACTCATCAATCTACGCCAAGCTTTTGAGAAATAAGAAATTTTTCTAGAGGTGGGAAAACAATATTTGTACGACAAAAGTCTCTTCTAGAAATGTCACTTTTAGGGCATTGTGGTAAGTACTGGAGAAAACGGACTTATCTTGTTACTCAGACCTTTTTCTTTTTTTGCTATTCTTAGGGTTTCTGCTAATTTTCGTTCTAAAAAATTCCCTTAATTTTTGGGAAAATTTGAGTTTTGACGCCAAAGCCCATGGCGTCTTTAACTGCTTAAAAATGTGAGGTAGCCGATTTATCTAGGGCAAAAGAGGTTTCCATTTCCTAGACTTTTTTCTGGCGTGTTTTGATAAGGTTTTGGCACGTTCGATCAATCAGCGGGGGTGAGTTTTCGCGATGATAGACACAACAACCTATCACAGAGGATAAATCATGACTGATATTGCCGAACTCAAAAAACGTTGTGCTGGCAGCTACCTCAGCAATGATGACCTCTTGCCAACGAAACAGACCTGGAATTGGTACAACATATTTGCATTTTGGATGTCAGACGTACATAGCGCTGGTGGCTATGTCTTCGCGGGTACCCTCTTTTCTTTGGGGTTAAGCGGCTGGCAAGTGTTCGTCTCACTGATCGTTGGGATTCTTATCGTTCAAGTTTTGGCCAATACGATTGGTCGAGCAAGTCAACGTTACGCAGTCCCCTTCCCCGTGATCTCCCGCATGACCTTCGGGGTGATCGGCTCTAACTTATCTTCCTTGACGCGTGGCATTATCGCTATCGTTTGGTACGGTATTCAAACGTACTTAGCGAGTAGCGCCTTGCTTGTCACGGTGCTCTACTTCTATCCGTCCTTAGCGCCTTATGCCGAAGACAGCATCCTTGGTCTTTCCACCTTGGGTTGGTGGTGCTTTGTCATTATGTGGCTTTTCCAGACGGCGCTCTTCTTGATGAAGATGGACTTCATTAAGCGCTTCATCGACTGGGCGGGTCCTGCCGTTTATGTGGTGATGGTCGTCTTGATGTTCTACATCATCTATAAGGCAGGTTGGAGCAACATCTCTTTCACTTTGCACGATAAAGAGCTCACCGCGGGTGAATCTTTCTGGCAAGTGATTGTGGGGATCTCGCTGATCGTTTCCTACTTTGCTGGTCCCACGCTTAACTATGGTGACTTCTCGCAGTATTGCAAGAGCATCGACGATATGAAGCGCGGTAACTTCTGGGGCTTGCCGATTAACTTCGTGTTCTTCTCCTCGATCGCAGTGATCACGATTTCGGGTACGCCTGCCGTGTTCGGCAAGATGTTGATCGATCCGATCCACGTCATGGGTTACCTGGATACGCCGCTCGTTGTGCTCTTGATGGGCTTTACGCTCTTCGTGGCAACGATTGGGGTGAACATTGTGGCGAACTTCGTTTCTGCAGCGTTTGATATCTCGAACGTGTTCCCGAAGGTGATTACCTGGCGTCGTGGTGGTTTGATCGCTGCTGTGGTCTCCGTGATGATTCTTCCTTGGAATCTCTTTAATTCGCCTGAAACGATCCACTACACAATCGACGTTTTGGCGGGTCTCCTTGGGCCTCTCTACGGTGTGATCATCGTTGACTACTACTTGATCAAGAAGCAGCACATTGATGTGATTTCGCTCTACGATCCGACTCCTCAGGGGATCTACTGGTACACCAAGAGGGTGCATCTCACGGCTGTGGGCTCGGTTCTCTTCGGTGGTGCTATCAGCGCAGTGGTCTTCCTCTCGCCCGATACGTGGGGGATCTCGAACTTCTCCTTCTTCATTGGGATGTTTGCTGCCACAGGCATGTATATGCTCTTCAACGCGAAGACGATCTTCGGAGACAAATAAAAAGATTGGGTACTTGTCAAATAGGTGCCCAACTTCTCAAATTCCTAAGGTGCTTCACCTTGCACTCTTCTCTCCACCCGGGAGAGGTTGTAAGGTGAAGCGTTTTTTCGTTGTAGGTCTCAAAAGTCAAAGAAAGTCGCCGAAGGGTTTCCCGTCTTTAATATGTTTCCAGTTCGTTCGCCCATCTACAGCTCCCCCACATACGTAAGAGCCGGCAGTAGACGAACTTGAAAAAGTTTGATCTGTAGTTAGTCGAGCAACATGCTTGTTAACGGGTACAAGAACTCCAGAAGCCAAATGCTCCTCCTTGAGTTTGGCAATTTTGGGGCTGATTCCGTGGCGAGATTCAATGCTCACAATACTGTCTTTTTCTACTCGAATGCCAGTGTTTACCTTCACACCAGTAGCATTTACAGTAATCCCTGCTCGTGACTTACGGGAAAAGTGGAAACGTATCGTGTTGTTATCGGACTTTTTGACGACAGTCTGGGCTGTGGAACTATGCTTTACTTTTGCGTTTTTGAGATATTCGCCAAAATCACGCCCCTCTTTTGTGTTTTTCCACGCGGTTTTCCCATTGATTGCTCCGCCATAAGCATAGCTGCCAGCCGTTGAAGAGCTTGTGAAAGTTTGGTCAACGGTGAGTTGAGCGAGATGATTATCCACCGGGAGTAAAACCCCAGATTGCAGATGCTCCGCCTTTAATCTAGCGAGTTTAGGGGGTAGACTATCCCGGGCGGTTATAGCGACAAGGCTTCCCTTTTCAATGCGAATACCGTTTTCCACTTTAACCCCACTGGCATTAACGGTAACTCCTGCTTTAGTCTTGATAACCAATTGAAAACGTAGAACGTTGTCACAGTCATCTTTTTCTTTGAGAGTGATCGTCGATACTTGGGGTTTATTATCAAAAACGGGGTACTGAAAAAAAGTCATGATAGTACGCACATTTTCAACAAAATTTTCTAAACCTGCCTTTTTGGCATCCGTTACATAACCGCCATTAGGCGTATTGCCATTAACAACCTTGTAACGACCTGCCTGTTTAGCTAACTCCCAAAAACGGTGCTCGAGATAGCAAAGTTCCGTTGGCCCAATATCTTTGGCTGTAAAGAAAATCACGTGTTGGGTGAAGCTCTTTTTACCGCTTTTCTTGTGTTCCAGAAAGCGTTGGGCAATGGATTCACCGCTACGACGCTCTTGAACTTGCCCGATGTACACTTGACCTTCAAATTTTCCGCTCTTTTCTTCGCGACCAACTAGAAAGTAAACCCCACTAGACTTCAGATCATTTCGAGGATCTTTTAGCGACAACGAATTTGGGGGAATACGGTACCCTACTCCTGTCCAATTATCGAGGGTGGCTTGAATCCGTCCTTCAACTTTGCCGTCAATTAACCATAAAGTGACAGTGTTCACATGTGGCATGAAAAATCCTTTAGTTAATTTAGAAACCTAGTCGCAACGTGAGTTTATGGGAAATGGTCTGACTCATGACATTTTACAACCAGAAGTAGCACCATAGGGGAGAGGGGTTAAAGAGAGAAAAACGCAAGTATTAGTTGCGAAAAGGAACCCCCTCTTTGTTTCAGTGCCTCGTAAAATAACTATAAAGCAATCGCTTGTTGGGTGGACAAGATGATTGACGCGTAAAAATCCTCTCATACCTTGAGTGTGAGGAACGGTTTGTAGCTTCAACCTATTTTGTCGCCTGCTCCACCCAATGGTGATGATTTAGGCTGAAGCGCCTTGAATTTCAGCCGCCAATATGAAGAAGAGAGAATGAAGACGATCAAGATCACGTATTACCAATCTCCCGTTGGGGAAATGATCCTGGGTTCGATTGATGGGCATCTTTGTATGTCGGACTGGAAGGCTGAACGCCATCGCGAGATGATTGATCGCCGTATTAGCCGCTATTTTGGGGCTACGTTTGAAGAAGGCACTTCGCCCATTATTAAGCAAACAATCAAGGAGTTTAAAGAGTACTTTGCAGGAAAACGCAGAGCTTTCACTGTGCCGATTCTCTTCTCAGGGACAGAGTTTCAATGCCAAGTTTGGGAAGCGCTGAGAGCTATTCCCTACGGAGAAACACGTTCATATGCTGATATTGCACGTGCAATTGGGAATCCTAAAGCAGTGCGAGCGGTAGCCACGGCGAACGCTACAAATCCTTTCTCAATTATCGTGCCCTGTCACCGGGTGATTGGAAGCAATAGAACGCTTACGGGCTATGGTGGAGGTCTTCCCGCGAAGCAATACCTTTTGACACTCGAAAATGCCGAAAATGTACTTTTCCCGGTGAACGAATAAGCTTGACTAGCAAGATGGAAGCGCTTTCTTTCTCAAGGCGATTTGATAGAAGACTTTGAAAGGGAGAGCGCCTTCTCTTACCTGATAAATCCCCTCTGGCGCCAAGCGTTTTGAGCTGCTAAGATATGGTACCGATTCTTAGTTTTGAGCTTATTTCGACCGCTATGACCAGTGAACAAGGCGTTTTATTTCCCGATACAGAAGATACTTCGGAGGTCTCTGTTTCTGAGGATAAATCTTCAGGCAAACGCTCTCTTGAAGACTTCCTGCTACAGGCTGAGTTTGTTTCCAATCGTCCCAACCAAGCCAAAGTTGTTTCCCAAACAATAGAGCGAGAGCTACTCAAGTGTGACCGCTACGATATCTCTGTGGCCTTTATTACAGCCGGCGGTATTGCCCCTATCAAACTTGCGCTGAAAGAATTAGACGACCGAGGAGTTAAAGGAAGGTTATTGACGACAGACTATGAACTCTTCACAGAGCCAAGCGCCCTAGAAGGTCTGCTCGAACTAAAACACTTAGAAATTCGCCTATTTCGTGTCAATGATGATCCTAAAGACGGCTTTCACACGAAAGGGTATCTTTTCCACGATGAAAAGAAAAATATTTTGCGAGTTCTTATTGGAAGCTCTAACTTGACGTCAAAGGCGTTGAGCATCAATCGCGAATGGAATGCCCTTATTGTTTCTCCAGAAGAAGAAACTTTTGCTCGAGATCTACAGGAAGAATTTGAAGAACTCTGGGTAGATCAGCGTAGCCAGCTTCTGACAAAAGAAACGCTTGCTGATTATGCGGCCATCATTGCCGAGCATGAGAAAGCTCGCCGAGATTATGAAAAAGCATTGGTAAAGCTGAAAACGGGGAAAGAGCCAGAAAATCTGATTCCCAATGCGATGCAAGCAAAGTTTGTGGAAGCCCTGACGTCTTTGAGAGATCAAGGCGAAGATCGTGCGCTACTGATTTCGGCGACAGGAACAGGGAAAACTTATGCGTCCGCTTTTGGCGTGAAAGCGCTTGCCCCAAAACGCTTGCTTTTTATTGTGCATCGTGCGCAAATTGCCGAAGCGGCAATGAAAAGCTATAAGAAAGTTTTAGGGGGCGAAGATTCCCTTTATGGTCTTCTTTCTGGTGACCATAAGGATACTGACGCGCGTTATGTTTTTGCGACGATTCAAACGTTAGCTAAAGACAAATGGCTAGAAAAGTTCAAAGCCAATGACTTTGACATGATTGTCATTGATGAAAGCCACCATTCAGGTGCCGAAACTTATCAAGACGTCATGGCTCATTTTCAACCTAAAATGTGGTTAGGGATGACAGCAACGCCTGAACGTACCGATGGGTTTGATATTTACTCTCTTTTTGGGCACAACATTGCACACGAAATTCGCTTGCAAGAGGCCCTGGAAGAAGAATTGCTTTGTCCATTTCACTATTACGGTATCGACGATGATGCTGTAGATCCACAGGATATTAATAAATTCTCTGTCAAAGATCGTGCTCGCTACATTGAAGAGCAAGTGAACTACTATCGCTACTCTGGAGATCGAGTCAAAGGGCTGATTTTCTGTGCAGAACGAGAAGTAGCAGCAAAGCTTTCCGAAGAATTAAATAGTCGTGGATGGCGCACCAAAGCGCTAACTGGTGACGATACCCAGGAACAAAGAAAAGAAGCGATTCATAGATTGGTTCAAAAGGCCAACAATGCTGATGCGTTGGATTATCTTTTAACAGTTGATATCTTCAATGAAGGCATCGATATTCCTGAAGTGAATCAGGTTGTCTTTTTACGTGAAACGAAAAGTCCGATTGTTTTTACCCAGCAGCTAGGGCGTGGATTGCGTAAGAGTGAAGGGAAAGAATTTCTAGTGGTCTTAGATTTTATTGGTAGTTACGCCAACAACTATCTGATTCCTATTGCTCTATCAGGGGATCGAAGCTACAACAAAGATTCAATGAGAAAAATTGTAGTTACTGGAGGCAGTGAAATTCCTGGCGTTTCTAGCGTTCACTTTAGTCAAATCTCCAAACAGCGGATTTTTCATGCCATCGATCGAGCAAAAACTCGCACGTCAGAGTTACTCATAGAAAGCTATCGGAATTTACGCTATAAGCTGGGGCGTCGCCCTACTTTAGTTGATTTCGAGGATTACCAAGAAATTGATCCTGTGAAGTTTTTTGAACAAACTAGTGTTAGCGCGAAAATTCACACATATTACGATGCTGTGAAAATTTTCCAAGAAGAAGAAAATAAAAATAAGGAAGCAAATGACTTGCTTCTCGATATACCGAGGGATTGGACGGAAGAAGAGCAAGGATTCTACCGTATGTTGAGCCATAGAATGGGCAGTGGCAAGCGGTTAACAGAATGGGCTTTCATGAATGTCGCGCTGGAAGGATCGCAAGATGTCGCGGTATATGCCAGAGCTAAGTTAGAAGGGACTCCCGAATTTAACCGAGAGGTCACAGATGCGGAATTGCGCAATGCCATTCGTGTGTTGACTGGGAATTTTGCTGATACAGAAGATAAAAAAGCAAAACAGCGTTGCTATGCGCTTCTGGAACATCCTACGGTTGACATTGCAGCAGAAGAAATGCTCGAAGATTTCCCTATTTCGGGGTGGAGAATATCCTCTAGGTTTAAATCGATTTTAGAGGAGCAATCGGACGTGGCAACATTAACGACAGAATTACTCGCTTTTGCATATCAACGCTGGGCAACTCGTTATCAAAAAGCCGCCGATGGTACAGCTTTCGTGCTAGGAGAAAGATACAGTTATGCAGAGGTGTGTCGTCTTTTAAATTGGCACAAGAATGTCATTCCCAATAGCATTGGGGGCTATTTCTATGAGCGCAACACAAAAACAATGCCAATTTTCGTTAATTACGACAAAGCAGAGGATGCCATTAACTATAAAGACCATTTCATCGATGAGCGGACTATGCTGACGATCTCGAAGCAAAAACGCAAACTGGGTTCCGATGATGAGAAGCGTATGACAAAACAAGAGCCCTATGCGGATACTGTGTGCTTCTTGTTCGTCCGTAAAAATAAAGATGATGGTGAAGAAAAGGCTTATGTTTTTCTGGGAGAAATCAACGCTCGAGAAAAGCCGAAACGACATTCTGTGACAAACAAAAAGGGCGGACAAGAAGAGGCATTTGAGATTACCTGGGATTTAGTCCATCCTGTGGACAGAGATCTCTACTATTACTTAACGGATGGAGAAAGTTGAACGTGAAGACAGTACGAGTTGTGGCTGCTATTTTGCACCACGAAAGTCGAATTTTGGCTACGCAACGTGGATATGGTGACTTTAAAGATGGCTGGGAATTTCCTGGCGGAAAAATTGAAGCTGGAGAGTCTCCTGAAGCAGCTATTGTGAGAGAAATTGAAGAAGAATTGGCTGTAGAGATCGTTCCAGAGAAAGAAGTGGTTACGGTGGAATATGACTACCCCACTTTCCATTTATCGATGACGTGCTTTTGGGCTAGCATCAAAGCTGGCGAAAAAGTTGCGTTGCTTGAGCATGAGGCTGCTAAATGGCTCTCTTATGAGGAACTAGACAGTGTAGCCTGGTTACCGGCTGACGTTGACGTGGTGAAAGCGATTAAAGCTCAGTGGGTAGAGTTACAAAAGTAAGGTTGTAGGATAGTTGGCGCCTCAAGGTAGGGATTTTTGGTTTTTTTATTCTTGGGCAATTTTTAGAATTGAAGGAATCCATCGGGGAGAAAAGCTTACTCCTGGGAATAAGCGTTCAAAGTAGATGTCTTTGACATTTTCCGGGTGCAAAGACTGAAAGCGAGGAATCATTTCTTCCTTACCATCAAACGCATAAAAAAGCCATACCCCAATAATTGAGCCACGGTCACACGGATTCATAGACATAAAATACTTAAACATAATTTTAGGAGCTTCTTCTAGCAGTACCTTAGACGAGTCCCGATATTTTGCATCGGCTATAAACCACCGAGGAGCTTTACCGACTTTTTCTATACGAACGACATAGTCTGGCGTGTAGCAGAGGTCAGCGCCATCCAATAAACTTATGTTGCCATCTTTATCCCATTGCATGCGGGATGTACGGATAAGAGAAATTCCGTTTTCCGAAGAAGGCTGCCCTGGCCTAGGTGTTGATATAACAGGTTCGTAGAAAAAGGTTACTTGACCTAAATCATCTAGAGCTTCAAAATAAAAAGTATTTGGTAAAGAACTCTGTGAAAATCTCTTGCCAGGGTGCGTATAGCAAAATCTTTCTATTTTCTTGAGTACAAGACCTCCTTGCTGTAGCAACTCGAGCTGTTTCAACAAACAATAATATTCATACAGTTGGCTACGCTCAAAACTTTCAAGCAATAAATCTTCACGAGCCAAAGATAATTTTTCAAGCTGAAACCAGTGATTCATTGCGTCGTAGATGAGACGATATGCAGGTATGGCCAAAAAAATTTGTGACGGTGGAGGCATTTTCTGACAAACCAGTGAGTCAACTGGCAACATTTCCCTGTACTGAAGGAAAATACGCTGTACTTTTTTCAGACATAAAGAAATCCGCTGTTGGTAATTATTTAAGCGTTCAAGAATTTCCCCCAGTAAAAGTTCTACAGAATTCACATACCCTGTCGCAGATTTGATATGGGGTATTGTTGGAATTTCGCGCTGTTTTAACAACTGCAATTCTTCAGTAAGGCCTTTTTCGAGAGTTTGTAAGAAGCCTAAAACAATTTGATTTTCACGTAATTCAAACGTTTTTTGACTGGTTCGAACCAAGGTTCTTCGAGGCAGATAGTGACGGTTTTGTATGCGCAAACCGTTCCCATTGCTTGAAGGAACAAGGTTGTTGGGGTGCTCGATAATATAACGTAGCGTTTGTTCAGTGAAATTATTTACTTTTCCGGTTTGATGTTCCACTTTTTCTGTTAGTACTAAGCGAAACCGCGCATTTGTACGAAAATAAGTAGCTTGCTGCTCATAAATCTTTAATACCCTTTCTATGATCTGTAGGCGATTCAACAATCTCTGCGTCCCCGAGTCTTTCTCAGACCAATCATAAGAAATAAAAGAGGTATCTTTTCCCAGCCCTTGTCCAAGCGTGCGTAATTGCTTGTTGACATAAGCTGACATTTCGCGTAAAGCATTATGAATGGGTTTGTTCTGATTAAGAGCGATGGCGAATGGTTCGGTAATTAAAGTTTTACTAGGGCCTAGAGTACCGTAGCGATTTTGTCGCGAAATTTGGAGACGAAGCACTCCAAAAGAGTGCTCAAAATAATAAGCCTCTTTGAATTCAACGAACGAGCCAGAAGGCAAAGAGACTACCTTTCCCGTAAAGGTTTTACTATCTACCGAGAGTCTATACTCATAGTTATAACCCTCATAGCGACCAACACGACCAAACGCTTCCACTGGACAGTAAATAGTCCACCCTTGGTCCGACTTTAACGCCTGGCGTACTTTTTGCAAAGAAGCTATTTGGCTAAGATAGCGGACTTCTGATTCTGGATATAAACCGAGCTTGATTTCTTGCTGTCGACTAGCGCGAAGTATTAGCTGTTGCATATCAGAAAAAATGATACCAGTCCATGTTTTCTTGGCCACGTTGGATTAAACGATCCAAGTGTGTAGCACTTGTGCTTAACTGGTGTTTAAGAAGTAGCTTGTGCAACTCTTTTAAACGAGTACAAAAATCGGCTCCATTCCCATTGATACGAGGTAATAAACGTTGCATGACTGCAAAATCAATGGCTATCGCAGTTGCGTTCTTTTGTCCGGTAGAGTGGAAAATCTGGCTACCTGTTGATACGTAATTAGTTATGGCGTTACGAGTACGCATCGAGACCGGGAGGCCAAGTTTATCGAAGTAGGCATAGATGTCCTTTAACGCTTGATGATCTTGTAGTTGTGTTGAGCGAGCACCAAATATTTCTTGCAGAGACGTCCAAGCTATCGGTTGCACAGGGGGCATATCATCAGCAGGTTGGAGAGTTGACTCAATTTCGGGGAAGGTCACAATGCCTGCTCTGTCCAAAAGTCGTGGAGAGAGGTTCTCTGTTGTGAAGTCATTGTTGATGGTAGCCAGAAAACGCAAAGTGTTTGGAATGACATATTGAGCGTTACCGCCAAGCGCAACGGAAGGGGTGGTTCCAGTCCTACTATCGCATATGCGCATAAAGTCTCCCCAATAGTATTCCATGGGGGACAAATTTGCCTCATCCAACAAAATCATAAATGGGATGTTGGAGAATCCAAGAGCGTTTTCTGCATCTAGCTCAGCAAAAGCCTCCCGTCTTAGAGGATCAGTGCTTTCAAAAGTCTTTGACAATGGATTGTAGTATCCAACGAAATCGCCTTTAGAAGTCCACCCTCGTTCCACGGAGACCGGTAGAAAACGACTGCCAGCAGCGTCATTAGGCCACAATTCTCTAGTTTCTGAAGTCAACTGAGAGCGGAAAGTTGATAATCCGAGTACATAAGCCAGAATTTCGCAAATTGAGGTCTTTCCCACTCCCGGTGGTCCAGAAAAGATAGTTAAAAAATTTTGCGTCAGCAAAATGAAGAAATTTAAAATTGTGGTTTCGTCGTATTGACGATATTTTTGGACCGAGGAAATCAGGTAGTCGCTCAACTCCTTTCCAGAAAGAGGAGAAACAGTTACCTCGCTGACAGCAACAGCGCGATCATCAAAGTTTTTTTCTACAGAAGTTGACTCCCATGAGTGAGCTGCCGCAACTATTTTAGATACGATAGCCCCGTCAAAGGCATACTTTTCAGGATTTTTGGCTGCTTCTTGGAGCACGCTTTCAATCCTTTGAGGCAAAGTAGATATATCTTGATGTTCTGTACTTTTCTGTTTTAATTGATTCGCTAGTTCTTCTTTTTCTTCCAAAATTATGGAAAGTTCTCCCTTAGCGTTTTTAAGTTCTTCTTGAATACCTAAAAGCTGAGCTTCCATATTTTTCAGATTGAGGTCAAAATTGTTACGCTCACTCACTAGCTCTGCAAAATCATCACTTAAGAGATTATATTTTTTCTTAAAATTATCTCGTTCTTTTTCGCAGTTTTCAAATTTTTCTAAAAATTCTTTTTCCTGTATATTTTTTGAATTTAAAGTATTTTCTAAATCCGTTATTTTATTTTCCAATTCTGTTATTTTATATTTATCCGAATTATTGTTAATGGATAAGCTTCTTTGAGCTACAGTTTTCCCAGATAACTCTAAACTTTCTATAAATTTCTTATTTTGCCTGAGTTGGTTAAGCAATTTGTTAAAGAAAGGGGCATCATCCAGCGCCTCTTCAGAGGCATGCAGTATGGACTGCATCGTCAGTTTGATGTATTCATCATTAGTGTCAAAGCGTTTTAAAGCATTGCTTAAACGCTTTTTTCTGGATTCTTTGATAATGTCCATATCTGTAAATAAATTATCTGAAAAAGTCCCTGCAGAAATCCATTGTGCATACTGAAACGAATCCTGAGGAGAATGGACAAAAGTTTCCCCGAGCCTCATTAATAACGTTTTGTCATCAAGAAGATCGACTGCATATCGCTGTTGCCCCTGAACATAAAAAAGGTTGAACTGCACATTGAAGTCTGGCAATAATCCTGTGAAAATGTGCGAGTTCTCCGGAGTTCTCAGATACGCAAAAGCTATGCCCTTAGAAAGCTCTAAGTTCATATCCACAAAATATTTCCCATAATGATCTGCTTTTATTTGCAGAGGGCCATAAAGATACTTTTCAAAAGATAGAAGAATAGGTATTTCTTCCATATTCAAGGGTATCTTTTCGGAATGAGGAGGCATTCTTAAATATATTTTTTTTGAGAAATCTAGGTCTCCCGAGAGAGGAGACAGAGTGATGAAGCAACAATCTTCGCTTATATCGTGGATTTCTGTATTTGAAAAATCAATAAGATAGGCATAGTCTGTTCTTTGAATCCCTGTTTTGACATCAATATTTTTTTGTACTTGAGAGATATCAAAGTCAACTATGAAAAATAAATTCCTAGAAAAATATTCAAAAGAAGCATTTTTGAGGAAAATCCCTCCTCGAGCTGGAAATCTAGGAATAAAATTTTCCTTCAGAAAAGTCTTTTTTCTTTTATCATAATGAGCAATAGGATGGAAGAATACCCTATTCGCATAAAATCTTACAAACCCCAAAAATCTGTCTTTTCCTATTTTTGGAGGGCATAAGGCTTGTAAAGGAAGATCTATTGGGAATTCTCTTTGTAGCATATGTATTAAGGATTCTTCAGATACCCTTTGGTTATCCTTAATAATAGGTTTAGCAGGAAAGTATTTTTCAATAATACCTTCAAAGTTAAGTTCATTGTCGTAAACTTTTCTTATTTCTGGATATACTTGTGCGGCTAGTCCTTCTAGAGGTTTACTAAAATCTACGGATTTATATCTTTTCAAAAATATGAAACTTTGTATGATGGCTTCATCAGTTGCTGCCTCAATTTCTTCAGGGTTTCGCCCGTAAGATCTATTTAATAGACCAAGTCACACGAATAGAATGGTACTTCTGATTATTTTGTTTTGATCAATTTCTGATCTTAAAAGATTGTCTAAATAATTCTTTATGGTCTTCGTGTTTAAGAAAGATTCTTTATTCTTTAAAATTTTTTCAATATGTGGATCGGAATTATTATTTTTAAAAATTGAAAATAGTAGTTCTCTGTAATAAAGAGATCCTTCTCTAAGAGAGGAATTCCATAAAGATAAAAAATATTCTTTATTAAGTTCAGAAGAGGTTAATTTGGGAAATTCTTTTCCCAATTTTTCTGCTTGAAGTAAAGGATTACCCATCTTCTCGTTATTAAAGTCTTTTATAGCTTGTTTGCGCGTGGGCAACGTCAAGGACTGCATGAATTGTTGAAGAAGAACCATGGTGTTGGTAGACATAGGGAATCCTTGTTTTTTTGGAGAGAGTCTTAGTCACAATTATATAAGCTCAGTATCTGATCTCAAATTAGGGTTTTTCTTGATCACACAAGAATTTTTAGATGAGATAAAAAATGCCACTCAGGCGAACCTGAATGGCATAAAGAATTGGAGCTATGTCTTAGGGTTGTTATTAGAGACTTCAGTTAGACAATGATGCTCATGATGAGCATAGCGATCATGGCATTAAGCACAGAGATACTCATCAAAAGCGGGATACGGGAACCACGGGTACCGATCACGCCAGAGCAACGACCCATGTACTGCAACTGGGAACCCATCAAAATGAGTGCTGGGCACAAAATGGCAATGTCATGCACGCCGATAGAGCCCTGGTCGATCAAAGCAGCTGCAACACTAACGCCACCACCGATGGACATCCAGCCAGCGATCAAGACAGTTGCTGCTTCACCCGGAAGACCAAAGACCATCAGTCCAGAATTCGGCAGCGGTATCCGTGACAACCACGTAGCCCATGCCACCACTGAAGCCTGTCAACCACTGCATAGCTTTCCAGTGGTCAGAGACGGACTCTGTTTGATGCGTATCGTTCGAGATGACGTATAAGGCTTTCGCCCCAGCTTCCGCCATGAGTTTTCGCAGTGCACTCAATTTTTCAGTAGTTTGCATGGATAGGTCCTCTTTTTTTTCTATGGTGATTAAACTGAGAAAATTCTTTGAATTTTTAGAGAGTTTCCACTCTTTTGAGTCGTAATTTCGCGTGTAAGCGTGGTCCGAAGAGATAAAGCACAATACTCAACCAGATAAAACTCATCGGGAAGAGTTCATCCCATCCGAAGTGCTCGTTGTAAACAAAGCCCCCTAAGCACAAGGTCAAAATTGGGCTCAGGTACTGGCAAAAACCCAACACATTGAGCGGCAAATAGTTAGTGGCGTAGGTGTAGGCAATGAGTGGCACAGAGGTGAGAATCCCCGTTCCGGCTAAAGCCCAAGCCGTTGCATCGAAGCCAGTGAGATCACTCGCAAAGCTCATCCCTTCCACATTGCTGAGGTAAAGAAGAGCAAACGGCACGACAACTATCGACTCTAAAAAGATCGCCACGGTAGGTTCCAGAAGAATTTTCTTCTTGAGCGCTCCGTAAATTGCCCATGTAGAAGAGACCCCTAACGCAATCCAGGGGAAAGCCCCAAACTCCACGAGCATCAGCGCTACGCCGACAATCGCCAGAATCACGCTGAGTTTCTGAACGCTGTTTAAACGTTCACGGAAAAATAGCACCCCGAGCATCACGCTCATGAGCGGCGTAAGAAAAAGCCCGATGCCCAGTTCCACAACATGCCCGTGCATCGGGGCGAAGATATTGACCCACCAGTTCACTACCGCAAAAAAGGAAGCGAGCAAGAAAATCACAAGCTTCGTGCGATGAGAGAACACCTCTTTGGTAGTTTCAACAACTTCATGCCAACGACGTCCGAGCACAATAAAAAGGAAAAGTGCCACTGTAGTCCAGCAATAGCGATGTGCAATCACAACCCAGGCATCAAGCCCAGAGAAGACTTTCCAATAGGCCGACTGCAATCCCCAGATGAAATAGGCAACAAAAGCACTGAGGATACCTATTGCTTGCGGATTGTTTTTTAGGGCTGTCAAAGTCATAGCGGCTTCGCGGTGTTGTTGAAAATTTGAGAGAACCTAGGTCTAAGTCCAAAACTTGGTGGTTGGTCCTGCAAATTTTATTCTTTAGACCTAGGTTAATTTCCTTAGTTAGTGATGATATAGAGCTAAGATAAATGAGTAAAACGAATTATTTTTCCTTATACTATGATGAAATAGAATATATCAAGGAGAGACAGATGAGTTTCACGAAATACAGGGCTTTTCTACGAGTCGCTACCACAAAGAGTTTCAGCGAGGCTGCGCAACAACTTCATTGCACACAATCGGCAGCGAGCCGCATGATCGCGGATTTGGAGAATCAATGGGGTGTGCAACTCTTCTCTCGTTTTAAGCGAGGTGTAGAACTAACGCCAGAGGGTGAAACTCTACTCCCGCTCATTCGCGACGTGGTACTTGCTGATGTGAGCCTCAAAGCGAAAATTTCCTCGATTACCGGGCTCACAACGGGGACCGTGCGTATTGCTTCTTACGCGAGCGTGGCAGCGATTTGGCTACCTCGTGTGATTGGAAAATTTAAGCGTCTCTATCCAGGTGTGGAATATGAAGTCTTGATGGGCGACTACACTGAAATTGAGCGTCTGGTGAAAACAGGTCAAGCAGACTTTGGTTTTTCCACGCCAGAGATTGGTGAAGGTCTGGATTCGGTACTTGTTGCCCAAGATGAACTCCTCTTAACAGTCTCTCGAACGCATCGATTTGCGCAGATGGACGCCGTGCCGATCAAACTTCTTGAAAATGAGCCCTTTTTCCTCGTGGAAACTGGGAGGACAAGTTTTGTCTCACACTATCTCAACAAAGAAAATGTGCACCCGCATATTGGTTTACGCACGCAGCATGACTACGCCATTTTGAATATGGTGAGAATGGGGTTGGGCGTCTCGATTCTTCCTGAACTCCTGTTGCGCCTCCCAGTTGAAGGCGTGCTCTTTAAGAAGTTGGAACCACGCGCCTACCGTGAAATTCATTTGGTGATCAGACAAGGTAGCCACTTGTCGCTGGCGGCTAAGAAATTCTTGACGTGCTTTAGCGAAGTGGTAAAGGACGAGTTAACTCCGTCCTTTGAAAAAGATATTCAAAAATTTGTGGAATAAAGCCCGCCCAGCGTAAAAAAGCGCCTCCCCATTGCTGGAGAGGCGCTCAAGTCTACTCAGTTAATCTAAAAGTTACTTCTTCATCGAGTTAACGATCGTTTCAACTGCCATACGGCCAGAGTTGATAGCGAATGCAGAAGCCGTACCTTCACCGATCTTCAGGTCATACGTGTCACCGTACACACCACCGGCATCATGCCCAATAGCATAGAGACCAGGAATGACGTGATCGTTCTTGTCCAAGACCTGCAAGCCAGCGTTAACCTTGACGCCGTTCAAGCTGGTTAACGTGTTCAACTTGCCGCGAACGATGTAGAACGGGCCCGTATCCACTGCACGGAGGTAGTACGGATCTTTACCGAACTGTTCGTCCTTACCCTGCTTGGCATACTTCGTGATGGCATCGGTCGATTTCTTCAAGATTGCCGGATCCATCTTAGCCTTCTTAGCAACTTCTTCAATCGTGTTACCGATGAAGACGTTACCCTTAGCTTCGTTAGCCTTCAAGAGAGCGTCGAGCTGGGTGGCAGCCTGATGACGCTGGATGAAGTTACCGCATGGGTTCGGATAACCCTTACCTTCGGTCGAAAATTCTTTCTTCGTATTTTCGTCAAAGATAATGTAGGTGTATTCGCCCGTACGAGCAATAGCGTTAGAAGCGATCGGCCAGTCAATGGTCAATTCTTCATTGAAGAAGCGGTTACCCGTGGAGTCAACATAGAGAAGACCTTGGCGGAAGAGCGCGCGGACTTCCTTGTTAGGACCGTTACAGATAGCTTCACCTTCGGCAGGCATAAAGGCACCGTTAATCATCATCGGGCCCATGTTGTCGCCGACAGCACCCACGGCCAAGGCCATGTTGATACCGTCACCAGTACGGCCAGGTGCGCCTACAGGCGTCATATCAATGCCGGTCGTTTCCTTCACTAATTTTTCATTGAAGGAGTAGCCGCCCGTTGCCAAAATGACGTTCTTGGCGTTCACGGTAATGGTATCGCCGTCCTTATTCTTGGCGATCACACCAACAACTTTACCGCCCTTGGTAATGAGCTTTTCAGCAGGGGTAGAGAGCAAGAGCGTACCGCCCTTTTCCTTGAAGATAGACACCATCTGTTTCGGCAAGGAACCAGCACCCGGATAAATATGCCAGGTCTTGGAGTCGTTCGTACGCCATGCGGTCTTCACTTCTTTCCAATGCACACCGTGGTCATAAACCCACTTAATGGTTTCATCAGACTTATCCACGAAAGCCTTAACCAATGGGGCATTGATGCGCCAATGATGGTAGGCGGCCATGCGGTTGAATGCTTCGAGCTTCGTCAACTTAATGCCAGCTTCCCTCTGCATGAAACTTTCTGCAGCGAAGGAGCCTTCCATAAAGTTACCAGCACCGCCCGGGAAAGCATTCTTTTCAAGAATGACGGTCTTTAACCCGGCTTCGACAGCGCTCACACCAGCAACCGTACCGCTTGCGCCACCACCGACAATGACCACGTCCACATTCAATGTTTGGTCAGCAGCGAATGCTGTGCCGAAAGCCAACGACATAGCAGTGACAAGAAGTACCTTTTTCATCATATTGGTCTCTCCTAAAAAGATGAGGTAATGGGGATAGAGAAAACTGACACTTGGATTCCCTACCAATGAATAAGGTATCTCTCGAATTACTTAAGTAATTAAGACCATGTCAATAAGTCGGCCTAATCCTCTTTAAGGATTTCCCTAATCTCTGGAATTAGAAGGGAGAATTGTTGGACAGAATGTACTCCTACGCTTTTGTAGACATTTGCACGATAAACTTGCACGGTGCGCTCTGATAAGCCCATGCGGTCTGCAATGGTGGCGTCATTCAGACCTTCAAGCATAAACATCAGAACTTTGCGAGGTTGCTCGGAAAGGCGCGAGATTTCATGGCGTAGGTTGGTGGGGACAGATGCCCCTGCCGCGCTCAAGCAACTCAAACGCACGACACGTTCAACGACTTCAAGGAGTTTATTCGGGTCGACTGGTTTTAAAAGAAAGTCAACCGCCCCTGCTTTCAGGGTGTCAATAGCCGTATGAATATCCGCATAGCTCGTGATAAACACGATGGGAATTTCAAAATTGCTTTTGTTGAGTCGTGCTTGAAGTTCTGGACCAGAGAGTCCAGGGAGGCGCACGTCAAGGAGAATGCAGCCAGGGATTTTGCTATCAAAGTCGCGCAAAAAGTCTTGCGCTGAAGCATAGGCTCTCACCTGATAGCCTTCGCACTCAAGCATGAGTTTGAGCGATTCTCGGACGTCAAAATCGTCATCGACCACATAAATTAAGGGGTTTGCCTTTTGAGAAGATCGACGCATAGTTGTTTCCTTCAATACTTCAAAAATCTGTTCAGTGGGCTTCTTGCATTAAGCAGCCGATGGGCCGCTTGAATCAAAAGAGCCTTCTGCCTTGGGCTGATGACGGGGAAGATCCAAAACAGCAATTGCCCCGCCCCCTTCTCGTGGCGAAATAGAAAAGGAACCCCCATGCCCTTCCGCGATGGAGTTGATGATAATGAGTCCGAGCCCAATACCTTCTTTCTTCGAGGTACTCATTGGGGTCATATGCTCTTGCAATGTAGCCTCAGCGACCTCTTTCCCCGCGTTTTCGCAAATAAACTTCACACGCTCTGGATGAATGTCGAGTTTGACTTCAATTTTTCCTTTGGGATTATCTTCAAGAGCTTCTGCAGCATTTTTGAGGATATTGAACACCGCGAGTCCGAGCTCTAACTCGTCGCCTTCAACCTCTACTGGTTTGAGACGCAAGAGGATGTTGGAAGTAAGTTTCCCCGAACGTTTTAAATCGCCCCACGCGGTCTCAACCACCAAGTCAAAACGTACCGTCTTATTGCGACTAGTTTCGCCTTTGGCATAGTTACGTACTTTTTGCAAAATACGCGCTGCTTTGTCACCCTGATCAGCGATGGACTGTAGACAGCTATCAATCAAAGCTTGGTTGTTCTCTTTTTGTTTAAAGAGCGTTTCAAGCGTTTTAGTGCGGTAGCGAATTACCGCCAGAGGTTGCCCCATTTCATGCGCAAAGATGGCAGAGAGTTGACTCACGATGCCTAATCGGGACATAGCCGCCAGTCGCTCTTCTGTTTTAAGCGCTTTGTCTTCTAGGCTACGCTGTCGCACATAGGCTTCCGTTAAATCGTGCGCACGCTTTTCGGCTACTCGTTCGACTGAAACCCAATGCACTACCCAGAAAGCAAGGAGCAATAAAGCAACGATGATGAATTCTTTATATTCGCGCCAGACTCGCTCCACGGTCCAGGCGCGCAGATATTCGTAGGGTCTCGCTTTGATGAGGCGGAAGACCTCGTTCACACGATGAAAGTCGGTGGCCACACTCCACCCCATCCCATTTTCTGGATCTACGGGCATGGCAAGGAGTGCTTTCACAATACGAGTACTGATCTGCGTGTCTTTGGCGGAGGTCATTGTGACAGTCCACCCAGGGAACAAATCCGTTGAGCGCATGCAGGCAAGATTGCCGTCTTTTCGCACTCCGACAGGTAAAATCTTGGTTTGCAGATCAGGCTGCATTTTCATGAGAGCTTCGTATTCACAAATGCGAAAGACACCTACATCAGCTTTTCCCTCTGTGATGAGTTTCATCACTTTTTCAGGCTGATCGTTAGTGAAAAGTTCCTCTCTAAAGAACTTATCCGGATCAAATCCTTGACGGGCAATTTCTCCTAGCGGAATCTGGTAGTTAATGAAGTTCGCCCTACTATTAAAGGCGGCTCTCAAGCCCTTTAAGTCGGCGATAGTGTGCACATCTGGAAAACGTGCACTCACAACGAACAAGGCAGCAGTGAATTGGTTTGGATCTGGAAAACGAGATGTATAAACCGTAGCGAGTGCATAAGCACCAGAATTCTGGATTTCAACGAACTGCCCTGAACTCATCAGCGCGAAGTCAATAGTGTGTTCTTGCGCGACTTTCCCCAAGTCAGCTAGACGGTACTCCACAAAGTCAAAATGGATATCTGGCAGGGTTTTTTGAAGATAGCGTTCGAGCGGTCGGCGAATGTCCGTTTCGCCTGGTTGGTAGTTGTTTTTTCCGTAAACATCCATTGGCTTTAAAAAGCCAAATCGTACGGTTTCTTCTGCAGGAGGAAGTTCGTCAGCAAAGGAAACTGGAAAAAGAAGAAGCAATAGGAGTCCTAAGAAGAAAACTCGCAAGCTTTCTCGTAAGTGTTTCATCGATCCCCCCTCCTTGGTCTGTCATGTATGGACATAAAAGATATTTTATGACGAAAAATTCTTAGTAAAGTACATTTTGCCTTGTCTCCAGCTCCGTATTTACCCTTGATAGAGTTTGCTATTAAAGCAAAGTCGTGCTACTGAGCTGATGCTGAATGACATGATGGGAATGGGGACGTATCTGATATTCATTCGCTCTCCAGTTTGAGTACGAGTGAGTTTTTTTGTTTGAGAAAGGTATCCAGAAAGCAGTTAATTAGAAAATTTTATTGAAGATAAAGAAGAGAGAAAAAATGGCATAAATGTTGATATTAAGCAAAGATAAAGACTTCCCTTTTGCCATCTTAGCGGAAGAGATCTAGAATTTTTTCTAGACCAATCTTTTTGTTCAAAGGAGGTTCCCTATGTTTGGCGTGATTTGTACGTTGATAGCCGTCGCTGGTATCGCGTATTTTGTGATCAAGAATATTTATCCGCCCACCATCTTGCTACTGTTTGGCTTAGTTTTGCTACTAATCGGGGCTTGGATGGGGAACGCTCCAGTAAGCCCGAAGAGTGCAACGAACTTTTTGGGGTTTGATTTGGCGCAGGCATTCACGGATCTTATGAAAGGACGACTTCCAGGGTTAGGTCTTAATATTATGGCTATCGCTGGTTTCTCGTTCTATATGAACAAAATTGGCGCTTCGAAGTCCTTGGTGAAACTTTGCATTCGTCCTCTTTCTGCTATCCGTTCTCCATATCTCCTACTGGCTGTGACTTATGTTGTTGGTCAAATCATGGCCCTGTTTATCAACTCAGCCGTCGGGCTGGGGTTGTTGCTGATGGCATCAATTTATCCCTTGTTGGTTCAATTAGGTGTACGCCGAGCGGCTGCGGCAGCAGTCATCGGCTCAACCTGTAGTTTGGATTTAGGCCCTAGTTCTTCTAATTCAATGAGAGCGGCCGACCTCCTGCAGACGGATGTTGTCACATACTTTATTACTGGACAGCTGAAGGTTGCTATTTGTGTAATTATTGCAATTGCTGTTGGACACTTTTTCGTTCAACGATGGTTTGACCAGCGAGAAACTTTGAAGGGAATTGTTGAGTCTTCGGATCCTAAAACTTCCGAGCAGGAAGACCCATTTGCAGATGCTGGCCCTGCCCACTATGCTATTTTGCCCGTGCTCCCATTATTCTTGCTGATTGTCTTCTCTCCAATGGTTTATGCAGGAATCAAACTAAGTTTGGTAACAGCGATCATTGTGTCGATGCTCATCGCGTTTGTGGTTGACCTCCTAACGGTGCGTAAATTCAAGGATTGTTGCCAATCCACTCAATCATTTTTTAATGGAATGGGTAATGTGTTTACCTCGACTGTCAGCCTCATTTGTTGTGCGGAACTTTTCTCACTTGGATTAACTAAAGTAGGTGGTATCAGCACATTGATCCAGATGGCAGCTGCGCAACAGGGCATTGGGTTGGCGCTCATGCTCTTTGTCATGCTGGCCATCATGATTATTGCAACAATTGTGACAGGGTCAGGAAATTCAGCATTTTTTGCATTCTCTCCACTTTTGCCAGAAGCCGCAACCAGTGTTGGCTATAACACCATGGCATTAGTGATTCCTGTGCAGCTCTCTGCCTCTTTGGCCCGCTCTATGAGCCCGATTTCGGGGGTGATCATCGCGGTTTCGGGAATTGCAGGCTTAACCCCAATTGAGCTCATCCGTAGAACGATACCAGTGATGTTGCTAGGACTCATTGTTAACGTCGTGAGTTCACTAGTGTTCTTGTAATTATTTTTGGAGAAACAGTATGTCGATTCTTATTCGTGGAGCTCGAGTTTTTGCTCCTACTGACTTAGGTGTCAAGGATGTCCTCGTTGTCCATCAGAAAATTGTTGCTGTTGGCGAAAACCTCAATCCTAATTTGGATGACCTTGAGATTATCGAAGGAAAAGGCCTTCTCTTAACACCAGGTTTCATTGATCAGCATGTGCACGTGACTGGCGGTGGCGGAGAAGGAGGTCCTAAAACCCGTACACCAGAATTGGTTCTGTCAGAATTGATAGAGTGTGGAACTACCACTGTTGTCGGGGTATCTGGAACAGACGGTACGTCTCGTTCCATTCCAAACTTACTGGCAAAGGTACGCGCTCTGCAAGATGAAGGTGTATCTGCTTGGATGTATACAAGCAATTATGCATTTCCCCCGACCTTACTCACTGATTCAGTCAAGAATGACCTTTTCTTTGTACCAGAAGTTTTAGGGGTCAAAATTGCGATGGGCGATCATCGTTCCAGTTTTCCTACTGAAGAGGAAGTGCTTCGCTTACTAAGCCAAATTCGAGTCGGTGCTATGGTTGCTGGAAAATTGGGGGTTTTGCATATTCATTTGGGAAATATTCCGGGACCATTTGAAATTTTCAAATCTGTTGTGGCTAAAGGTTTCCCTATTGGGCATATTCGCCCAACGCATTGTGCTCGTGACAAAAAAGTCTTTGAAGCTGCTCTCGAGTTTGGAACTCAGGGTGGTTATGTCGACATCACAACGGGTGGCTCTTGCGCAGTAGGAACCCCTGCTCATGGAATCGTTGAAGCATTAAAAGCTGGTGTACCCCTTTCTCATTTGACGATGTCGACAGACGGTCATGGCTCTGTTCCCCGGTTTAATGAAAAAGGTGAAATGATAGGCCTTGGCGTTGGCGGTGTTAACGCCAATTTGAGAGAACTCAAACGGTTGATCGGAGAACTAAAAATGCCGATAGCGGATGCTTTGTCTCTTATAACTGCGAATCCTGCAAAAGCTTTACGATTAAGCGGTAAGGGTGAAATCAAAACTGGGTTTGATGCAGACATCAATCTCTTCAATGACTCCATGGAATTGCTCCACGTAGTGGCGAAGGGTGTTCACATGATGAGAAACAAAGAAATTCTGAAAAAGGGAACTTTTGAATAATAAATTGCTAAAGCCCCTAAAAAGGTAGATCGCTTTTCAGACTTTGAAAAACATATTTAAATATGCGTGAAGTAAATTGAACTCCCTTTCGTGGATTCATTACTGCTATGATCAACTAATCGCAGTGTTAACGCACGTTTTATGTGACAGCTGATTAAGCTGTCTGAAAGTCGAGAAGCGGTAAAAGTTTTTGTAAATACTGTTTGGTAGGAAGAGTTCGTTTGTGTTCTCTTCCTATTTTTTTGATCAACAAAACTCTTTTCAAGGCATATTCTAAGAGCCTAACAAGGCTGATTTCAGGCATTATTTCTCGATATCACTATCGCTTCTTTTTTTTATGGAAATCCCTGTTTTTAAGAACCTCAAGAAGTCTTTAAAATTCAGTAGATGAGAGGATGAACTTTCAAAAAAAATGAGAAGGAGCGGGGAGAAAAATGCGACAACATTACTACGGCGAGGCTTTTAAAAAGGCACAAGAAGCTCTATCAAATAGAAAATTTAAGTGGGCCAAAAAATATTTGGAGCTTGCCGTTGAGGAAGAGGAAGATTCCAGCGCTCTATACAATCTGGCGATGCTCCATGCTTCTGGTAGTCTTGAAACAATTGATGTGAACGCTACTCTTCGTTATTTAATTAGAGCTAGACAGGTAGAGAACTTTGGTGCATCTTCCATCATTGATCTTTTAGAGTCAGTGACGGATTATGAGAACGATCTATATGCTCTATATAAAAAATTCTTGTCCCCTGTTAAGTATTCAAAAGAATACGGATCTTTTGGCCAGTACAGAGTACCTCCTCCCCTATTTATTTTCCTTTTTTGTGCCTACTTCAATTTTCTCACGAAAACTTTAAATGTTGAAAAAGAGGCTATCTACGCAGAATTAGATTCTCTGTCAATGACAGCTACCCCTGCTGTATACAATTTTCTCCAGCAAACACAGATTCCCTTTAAAGACTTTTTTGGTTCTCTTGAAGGGTCTTATTTTGCTAAGAAAGATTCCCAAAATTTGAGGCAATTGAACAAAATTCTTCATGACTTTCATGTGCGTTGTCTGTCTTATTTCGGGGGCGCTCCTGGTAGCGTTGAATTCATGAGATGCACATTAGCAGCAGTGCTCATTAATAGCTCAGATTGCGGATTTAAGAGGATTCCTGTGCTTGGGGCAAAAGAATTTTTTAAACGTCGGAATATTGCAGAGATAAAGACTCAATACAGCGCTTTAATCACTCAAACCGCCTCTGGGAGCGTGGATTGCACTGAAGGAGAGCGCTCAGTTGCGGTGTTTGGCACAAAAATTGACAGAAATTTCTTTGAAAACGACGTCAACATTGCGAAGCGTGTTATTGCCAGAGTTTCGTTGACCCTTTTGGAACGGTTGAAAACCCCCTCTGGTACATACCAATTTATCGTTACAGAGTTTGAAGCTTTAAGCAATCTTTTTGACCCGAAATCTCAAAAGACAACAGCAGAACCACACGCGCTTAGCTATGAAAATGTGTACTGCGTCTCAGAGGAATTTGAAGCTGAATTTTTCCGTCAATATCCTCCGATAGAAATGTTCCCAATAGAGTTTTATGGGAAAAATGAAAGAGTAGATAAGAGAAACCCACTTTCTAAATATTTAGGGGTATTCGGATTTTATGGTGGAAAAGAGCTTATAAATCACCCTTCTCCAAATTCTTAATAAGTGTGGAAAAATCGACACCTAAGTTGTCTGTAATGTCGTGATCATTCACTTCATACCAATTGAAAGTATCGTATAACATAGCTTTATTGAAAGCACTTGAATTAAATCGTGGCTTACGCTTTTTATGGAGCTTCTCATTGAAAAGGATTTTGGCTCGTAAGGCATCAAACGAGTAACCTCTACCCATTCGCTCTACCTGCCTAATCTACCCATTCGCTCTACCTGCCTAATAATGCTGTTAATTGACTCCGTATAAGCATTAGTGAGCCTTTTATCAAAGTAGTTGAATATTTCAACATGCCAGTTGTCTACGGCTCTCACGAGGTCTTTATATGCGTCTTTAGAGTTGCTGGACATACAACGGTGTCTCCATTGACTATAACGAAGATGACCTTCATCTGGATCAGGAGTATCCCATATCCAGTAAAACTCTTCTTTGAGTTCATAGGCTTCTTTTAAAGCAGGAAGATTACCTAACCAAGTATCTAAGAGGAATGATTCACGTTCATTTAGATCGTGTTTACGCTTTAGAAGGATAAACCTTTCACGCATAAGGGTACGTCTTTCTTTTTGGCTCATATGGGCTTTCAAAGACTTTCTGACGTTATCTAAGGCTTGATTAGCCATTCTAACTACATGAAACTTATCTACGACAACTTTAGCTTGTGGAAGGATAGTGTTCACTGCGTCTTTGTAGGGCTTCCACATATCCATTGTGACGTACTCAATGTAAGTCCTGTCACTGATTTCTGAAAGACGTTGGATGACTGTTTCCTTGTTACGGTTAGGCTTGATGTCATAAATAGTCCTGCGTTCAATATTAGTCAATACAAGCCGAGGTCTACGGATAATATGTATCTCGTCTATCCCAAGCCACTTAGGAGTTTCAAACTGGTATTCACGTTCTTTGAGTGCCACATAGTCCTTAAAAACGTTCCTAATGGTTTTCTCGTCAACACCAACGCTTTCTGCGACTTCTACAAAGGTCTTAGACATGGATTGCTCTTGAATGGACTTTAAAAGCCTTTTGGTCATACTACGCTTTTCATCTACAGATATTAGGCGTTCCCAGAAGGTAGATCCGCATTCACGACACTTGTATCGTCTACGGTTCAATTGTAAGCCCACTCGCTTTAAACGAATGGGCAAATCCATAATTAGTTGATTTCTTGAACTGTGTTTGTACAACTTGTCAAAACCACATTCAGGACAACGTTCAGGTGGTCCGACTGCTTCAACTTTAAACATCATATCGGTTTCATTTTCTTGTGGCGGTTCTATTGTTTTAATGTCTGGTAGGGATAATAAGTCTGACATATTATTCATCCTTTATTACTCTGCGGTGTTAAGGTATCAATTATAGATTTGATGTCGAAATCATCAGTGTTAAATTATTTTTGTGACCACAAATGCACTTAGAAAATCCCTTAAAGCATTAGCTGGTTCACTTGAATAGGGAGTTGTAAAAAAGTTCCCTTAGCCTGCACAACAAGATAATTTCGAAATATCTTTATCGAACGTAAGTGCAACTAATTTTAGCCCTTCAGCCATTGTTAAATATGGTGCTAGGGTTTCTGTTAAATCTTCTATCGTTAAGCCAAATTTAACAGCTAATGATGCTGCATAGATGACATCTCCTGCATTTTCAGATACAATATGAACCCCTAATACTTTTAGTGTTTCTGCATCTGCTACTAGTTTAAATACACCGGTTGTTTCACGGTTTACAATTGCTCTTGGAACAGCATCTAAAGGTAATACAGATGTCTTCACATCATACCCTTTCTCTTTTGCTTGTTCTTCTGTTAAACCAACCGTTGCAACCGTCGGATTCGTAAACGTAACAGCAGGAACTACCGATAAATCTATTTTTTTGTTTAATCCACCAATAGCATTATCAGTAATAATTCCACCTTCATAGGCTGCTACATATACAAATTGTGGTCCTAAAGTCACATCTCCTGCTGCATAAATCTTTTCATTACTTGTTTGACCAAAATCATTGATCAGGATTTCATTATTTTTTCCAGTTTCAACACCTGCTGCACTTAAATTTAAAGAATCCGTATTTGGTTTTCTTCCAGTGGCAACAAGTAACTGATCTGATTCAATGACTTCTCTACTGCCATTTACTGTTACGTAAACCCTTTTTATCTCTCCACTTTGTTCAACACGCTCAAAAGTTGTCCCTTTGACAAGGTTTATACCCTGTTCAATTAACGCTTTTTCAACTGACTCTGAAATCTCAGGATCATACTCCTTTAAAAGTCGCTCACTTCTTTGCATAAGCGTTATTTCTGAACCTAAATGATGAAATAGTTGTCCAAGCTCCATTCCAATGTATCCTGAACCAATTACAGTTAATCGTTTTGGTATTTTCTTTAACTCAAGAAGTGTTGTACTAGTTAAATAGTCCATTTTTTCAAGTCCTGAAATTTGGGGCAACGAAGGCGATGCACCTGTTGCAATTAAAAAGCGTTTTGCAGATAACTTTGTCCCATTGACCTCAACCGTACTAGCATCAACGAATTTTGCTTCACCTTTAATTAAATCAAAATTATATTCATCAATTAAATCCATATATTTTTGATTCCGAAGTTCGCTCACCAATTTATCCTTTTGCGTGATTAAACTAGCTAAATCCACTTCTCCAGCGGATGTTTGTAAACCTATAAACGGATTGTCTTTTGATAAATGATTGATTTCCCCTGCCCTAAGAAGAGTTTTTGACGGAACACAGCCAATATTCACACAGGTTCCCCCAACCGTTCCACGCTCAATCATTCCAACTTTTGCACCGTATTCTATAGCTTTAATTGCCGAAGAAAAGGCAGCAGCACCAGAACCAATAATAAGAAGGTCATAATTGTCTTCATTAATTAACGCCACGTTTTCTAGTGATGATACTTCTTCAATTTCTCCGGCTTGGTAATTTGCTTCATCAATCGCCTTTATTGCACTTTCAACCTCAATATCATCGGGCAGTTCAAATACTGCTTCACCACGACGATAACTAGACTCAATATTTTTAGCACCTATCTTTTCAAGTGCTGATTCTACGTGTTTTTCACAACCCGTACAAGTCATTCCTGAAATGTTTACCTTAAATTTATTCATAAAAAAGCTCCTTTCGTTAATTAATCTCTCATGTTAATGTTTCTATTATTGGACACGAATGTAATTTCTTTTCATCTGGACATCGTTGTTTTAAGTCGTCTAACATAGTTTCAATTCGTTTTAAATCCTCTATTTGTTTTTGCACTTCCTTTTGTTTTTTAGAAACAAATTCGAACATATCTTGACAACGAACTTCATCTTTATCTACAACACCAAGTAATTTATAAATCTCGCTTAAAGAGAAACCAAATTCCTGTATTCGTTTAATAAACCCAACACGCTTAACGTCATCATATGAATATATCCGATAACCAGCTTCCGTTCGGTGAGGTTCTTGTAATAAATTTTTTCGCTCGTAATATCTGATCGTTTCTTTATTAACTCCACATTTATCTGCAAACTCACTAATGCGATAAATCATCTTATTTCACCCCCTGAATATTATAAACCATGTACCATAGTACACGGTCAAGTAAATTGGACTATTTTATTTTTTTCCTAAAGTATCACTCGTATGTGATTGATACTTTTATATAATACTATTGATTATCCTAACATCCCACCAGAAAATCCGATTTAAACACCAGTTGTTTTTAAACTATTAAGAAAGTAATTCCACTATATATTCCGAAGACCCATATTTAGAAGCGGAATATCAAAAACTTCTTGAAATTTATGGGGATTCAAAAGCTCGGACTATACGGCTCGCTATCTATTATCAAATGTGCTATGGATCCTACTTGCGCCGAGATTTCTTTTTGAAAATAAGAGAACTTCAGGCAAGAGATAACGAAGCTCGCTTACAGGAGCGAAACCAAACGCTTTCAGATTGTTGGATGCGAGCAAGGCAACACGCTTTAGCATTACAGTCAGAGAAATGGCAACGCTTAAACCCTAACCATCCTGAGCCTCTGCAGAGGCATATGGACCAAACCGAGATTGAAAAGGGCATGACCAGTTTATCCTTGAAGAGGCATGACCGCTTCACAGAATATTGAGGAGATGGGGATGTTTGGATTTTTCAACCCTGAACAATGGGAATTATCTTTTTCAAATATAAATGAAGTGAAAGAATTTCTCTTCCGACATCGAAATTTAACACTAAAACGTCTTCAAAGTAAGGAATCATAGCTAAGGCGGACCTTGAAGAAGAGCTTCTAGAGCTGCTGTGTAGAGAAAAAATAGCGTTGAATAGAAAGAATACCGATGTTCTTTTAAGAAAACGTTTTGGGATAGATGGGGAAGAAATAATACAATATATATTCAATGCCGAATTAAAAATAAGAGAGATATCTACCTAATGCTATTTCTATAGAAGGGAAATTACTTAAAAGAGATGACAATCTCCAAAAATGGATTTTGCATACAGAAAGATTGATCTCCTTAAGTCACGATGGATTTTGGTATGACGGAGAAGAAGCGTGGCTAAAAAAGTGGTTATATGCTCAGTTGGTCTGTGTATATGCAAGATCAGTTGCATTCGCAGATGGTGCTTATGAACTAGCTGAATATAAAAGTTTTATTCAAACATTTTTCGTATTTAAAAAAATACTAAAGCAAACTTTAAATGAAATTAAATCTGAAGAGCTTAGAAATAAACTAATCCGTATGAGGGATGAGGCCTGGGAAAAAATATTCTCATTATTGAAAATAGGTATTATTTTAATGGTTCAGATATAAAAACAAATTTATATGCGAACCTTTCTTGAACTTTCTTTATGCCGCGCATTCCCACGTCGGTCGTAATTGGACGTCGTGGTAACACTTGAGTGTCCCATCATACCTTGCACAGTAGTGATATCAACATTGTCTTCAAGCAGTCGAGTGGCAAAAGTTCTTCGTAAATCGTGCGCTGTAGGAAGAGTTCGTCCGCCCTCTCTTCCTACATTTGCTAGGTGAGAGCGCAGAATATCCCCGATCGATCGGGCATCTAGTGGGCGCAACAAATCTAGACGTCCATTTTTATAAATACGCCCAAAAAGAAAACCTTCCTCTTCTCCTCTATCCGTCACAATCCAGAGCCGTAGCCAGTCTTCCACTTGAGGTGGCAAAAAGACGAGGCGTTCTTTATCCCCCTTCCCAATTACTCGCAAGGAGCCTTCTTCGGGGTCGTAGTTTCCAAACATCAGTTCTGGCACTTCGCCTCGACGAAGTCCACACCCTAACATGAGTCCCAAAATCACTTTATCTCGACGGCCAATCGCATCATCTCGTTTATCGCAATCTGCAAGCAAGGCGTGAGATTCACTCATCGAAAGCGCTCTCCCTGCAGGCAACCGACGAAAGCGGCGCTGCTTCACTGCGTTAACACGCATCATCGTGTCGTGCGAGACGAGCTCTGCTAACCAAGCAGCTTTCACTACGCCTTTGAGTGCCGCCAAGTAGCAGTTAACCGTATTTCCTTTTCTTCCCTCTCGCTCTAAGCGATTCATGATCTCGAGAACGTGCTCAGGTTTCAGTGCCGTCCAATCACAAGTTTCTAAGTCTGGATAACCCGCCATGCGTGCAACAACATTCAACTTGCTACGCATGGAGATGCGGCCAGTTTCCGAATGCAAAGTTGCCAGATAAGCCAGTGCCGGGTTTATTGGCTTTTTCTTCGGGAGGATGATTTCTCCAGAAGGTGGCTGAGCAGGAGTGATGAGTGAAAACGACATAGAACTTTCAAGAGTATTTTTTTGAAGAGCAACAACTTCCCTTTCATCTACATGATTATAAAATAATCTCCTAGAATTAACATTCTATCGGGTTATTTTTTGAAATTTTTAGGCTACTTGGATTGAAGTAGCCTAAAATTCCAATTACGACCAATTTTGTATTACGCAAAACAATTAATCGATAGAAAATTTACGCGAACGAGGAACTTTATCTGAATAGACGATAGTAGGATTCTCTAAGGTCTGCCTTGAGCGCTTCTCGATTTTCACAAAGATAATCCATCAGCCCTGCTTCTACTCGTTTGTCTTTATAGCGATTACAGGTGAAGTAGCCGTAGAAACCACCACTTTTATCAACCAGAACTGGAGGTGTATCCGAGTATTTATTCCACGGAGAGTAGTTTTCATATTTGCTTCCATAATCTCCGTAATCATTCCATATTGAGGTATCACTATATCTACTACCGTAGTCCCCATACTGATTCCATACAGAGTTTGATGCATAGCTATCACAAGTTAAGCATCCAAGGTACACATGTCCTTTCCCTGGTTTATCAACGTAGAGATGAAGATCTTGAGCAAAAACAAAAGACGAGAGGAGAGTAGCAGAGAGGAAGCAGAGAAGTTTAAAACGAATTTTCATAATTGGTCTTTGAGAATTTTTGAGAGGCTTGAAGCCATAGATGTAATCTATTCTAGGATTATACAACTTCAGAGAATGGGAAATTCTGGTTCTGCGCTAAAACCAAATTCCTTCTCTCGTCTATAATTTCGAGAACTCTAATTTTCTTTCTTAGGTATTCTCTGCTATGCGTTGGCAAGACAAACCAGAATCTAATAATGTGGAAGATCGCCGCTCCGAAAGTTCTTCGGGCTTTGGTATGCCCCGCTCTTCTAATCAACGTGTCCGCATGGGCGGTATTCCCCTGCGCGGCAAAACTGGACTGATCGTTGTAATCGTCGTTTTGATCGCGGGTTACTATGGCATCGACTTGACGCCATTGATCACCGGGGAAATGCCGACGGCAACCCAGCAACAGCAAGCAACTCAACAGTCTCGCTCTTCTGCGAATTCGCAGCAAATTTCTGCTCAAGAGCAGCAGTTAGCAAAGTTCACCTCGGTCGCTTTGAAGACCACCGAAGATGTGTGGACGCAGATCTTTAAGCAAGAAGGCAAAACTTATCGCTTCCCGAAATTGGTCCTCTACTCTGGCTCGACGCCGACTGCTTGTGGTACTGGCCAATCTGCCATGGGTCCCTTCTACTGCCCTTCTGACGAAAAAGTTTATATCGATCTTTCGTTCTATCAGGACATGCAGAAAAAATACGGCGGTGGCGGTGACTTTGCTCTGGGCTATGTTCTTGCCCACGAAGTGGGACACCATGTTCAGACCCTTGAAGGGATTTCCGATAAGGTTCATCAAGCGCAACAGCGAGCTAGCAAAAAAGAAGCCAACGCTATTCAGGTAAAAATGGAATTGCAGGCCGACTGCTACGCGGGTGTTTGGGGTTACTACATGAATAAGCTCGGCATCTTAGAAGTTGGCGACTTGGACGAAGCGCTCGATACGGCCTCGGCCATTGGCGACGATCGTCTCCAGAAAGAAGCCACGGGGCGTGTGGTTCCCGATAGCTTTACGCATGGCTCTTCCGAGCAGCGTAAAACGTGGTTCAAGAAAGGCTTTAATTCTGGCAAACCGCAAGTTTGCAATACATGGAAAGAATAAGCTCCTAGCCCTTTAAAAAATGCCCTCAGTATCACTACTGGGGGCAAATCATTTTTAGGCCTTCAAGTTTTCTTGGAAATCCTCAAAAATCACTTCTTTGGGTGATAAAGTGCCTTCCGGGCATTCAACAGGGAGCTCGACCTGCCAACGAAGTGACTCTTTCTCCATCGAGATCTGGCTACACATGTGAATCAAGTACATGGTGTATGGTGGTGTGAGCAGATTTGACGTCAAACATTTTTTGATCACTTCTTGAAGGGTATCTTTTTCAGGACAAAGCCAACTTCTAAAGCGTCTTACTGGAAAATCATAGAGCTGAAAATCTTCTTTGAACGCCTTCTCCTCAAAAGGAAGAGACTCATCTGCGAGAAGTGAGATGAAAGGGAAAATATCCCAATGCTTTGCCTCGCTGTTAAAAAAGAGGAGCATCCCCCAATCAGCTGCCATTGGAGTATTGACTGCTTTGAGCTCTGCATAGAATTCGCTCAATGCTGTCTGCAAGGTGTAGTCATCTGGAATTTGATTAAGGCGCTCAACGGAACAAAGGTAACTGATGAAGTAGCGTTCTGAAGGTCGAATTCCTTGAGCCTGTACCTGTTTTTCAAGGAAACGCTCTTCTGCTAGGCGCTTTTTCGCCCACTCTAAAACCAACTGAGCACGGTGAATGTCTTTAGCTTTTTCCTCGAGTTTTCGTTCCGCATAGTGCTGGAACTGTTCTGCACTGAGCTTATCTCCTTCTGCAAGCCCCTCTTCTTCTGCCCAATGCATGAGTGAATTCATCGGGAGTCCCATTGTTTTAAGGTGTTCGAGTCGGTCAACCACTTGAAGTTGTTGCAAAAGATAGTAGCGGTAACGGCTGCTTTGATCCACATAGGCTGGCGTCAAAAGTCCCATCTCGTCCCAATGACGTAAAGCTTTGATGCTAACGCCAGAGAGAGTTGAAAATTCGCCAATACTCATGCGTTTGACTTTTGAACTACTTTTCATGGTCTTTCCTCACAATGGTCTCAGGATTTTTTAGAAAAATCACTGCTTTATGGGATATTGTACACTTGACTCTCCCATTAGTGGGAGACTTTAGAATACTCTTCACCAAATAAATTTTCTTTTTTGCTTCTACAGGAGTATTCGTGATGAGTTGGCTTTACCTCGTGTTGGCTGGGATTAGTGAACTGGGTTGGCCTTTAGGTTTCAAAATGTCGGCCATGGCACAAGCTCAGAACAACACCATGCATACCGTGCTGTGGTTGGGCTTGGCACTGCTTTCTATGGTTACGTCAATGGCATTCCTCTACCTTGCTCAACGTCATATCCATATGGGGACTGCCTATATCGTCTGGACGGGGATCGGAGGTATGGGGACGGCTTTAGTCGGGATTTTCTTTTTCCAAGAACCAGCTACCCTGATACGTCTTTTGAGCTTGACTGCGATTTTGGCAGGACTTATTGGATTGAGTTTTGCACGATAACAATAGAAAAAACCCCTTCTCTAAACTCTCTTATGGGAAGGTGGTTGCTTTTTATCGTACGTGCAAAAACTTGTGTGTCTGAAGTGATACGCGGTAAGGATCGCCGCGCTCCATCGCAGTCTTGATGCAGAGTTTTGTGGAGGCCTCTTGGCAACTCAACGGTTGCAAAGAGATCACAACATCTTCTGTGCAATAGGCAAGTAGCTTATCAAGCACCAGAATATCTGCTTCACTACCCAACACCATTTTGATTTCGTCTGCACGTTTAAGTGATGGCAAGTGCATTTGGCGCCCACCAGACATATTGACCTTTGGGCTCACGGTGACATAGACACCATCGGGCACATCGATAGGTTCTGTACCACTCGTTTCAATCTGCACCATAATGCCTTCTTGTTGAAAGCGTTCGCAGAGTTCGTAGAGTGGTTGAAGGCAAGGCTCCCCTCCCGTAATCACCACCATCGGTGCTTGCGGGAAATGTGCCTGGACAGCCTTGACGATTTCTTCTGCGGTTGCGCTAGCGTAATGGGCAGTATCGGCTTTTTCAAAGCACTCTTCGAGTGTTAGTCGAGCCTCCCTGCCCTCTTTCCAAGTCCACTTTGTGTCGCACCAGGGGCATTGACATAAACACCCCTGCAAACGAACAAAAACGGCTGGTTTACCTGTGAGTGCCCCTTCCCCCTGTATGGAGTAAAAGATCTCATTGACGAACATACTGCGTCAAGCTCCAGGTCGCAGAACATTTGCGAGTTTCTTCTACCGTGCAACGAACAACGGTCACACCCGCCCCCTTAAGGGCTTCAGGTGCCACCACTTCGGCAAGGTGAGCAGCCATATTTTCGGCTGTCGGATTAAAGGGAACCACTACTACGGTCGAATCTATCGCCGTGAGCGCATCCTTGATGGGGTCTTCTGACCAAATCAAGAAATGATGATCCCAATTGGCTTCCAACCATTCGCAAAGCGTACTCTTAATGACGGAAAAGTCCAAGACTCGACCGATGTTGTCGAGCTCTTCAGCGGCGCATTCAAACGTGATGCGGTAGTTATGACCGTGCAAATGGGCACACTTCGATTCGTGATTGGCTACACGGTGACCGCAAGAGATATCGTGATAACGAGTTGCTACGATCATGCTTTGCAGGCCTCCAAGAATTCGCGACGCTTGTCAGCGTCTACAAAAGCACCGCGCATCACCATCGTTGTCATGCAAGAGTGCGTATCCTTTACCCCGCGCCAAGCCATGCAGGCGTGGTTAGCCTTGATATAAACGGCAATCCCTTTGGGAGCGATCAAGGTTTCAAGCAAATCAGCGATCTGTACTGTACTTTCTTCCTGAATTTGCGGACGGCTCATAATCCAAGAGATCAAACGGGAGAATTTCGAGATACCGATCACCTTTTCACCTGGCACAATCCCAATCCAGGCTTCCCCCATAATTGGAGCAAAGTGGTGCGAGCAAGTCGAACGCACAGGAATATTGCCCACAATGAGCATATCCTGGAGTTCTTTAGTGTTGGGGAAGTAGGTAACCTTCGGCATGGCACGATAGCGACCTTCGAAGGTTTCTTCCAAATACATTTTGGCAATACGTTCAGCCGTTTCTTGCATATTGGGATCGTTATCGATATCGATCACCAAAGAGCGCAATACGGCACGGACCTTCTCAGTAACTTCTTTACGAAGTTCTGCAAGTTCTTCTTCGCTCACGTAGTTGCCAATGTTATCGTTGGACTTAAAAGGAACGTCTTCAGCTTTGAGGCGTTCGATGATTTTTTCACTAATCGACATAAGCTAATGACAATAATTGGCATAGCCCCTTCCAGCAAAGGGCTATGCGAAATAGGTTAAAAAAGAGTGCAGGCATTTTAACCGAAATGGCTTAAAAGATAGTGAAAACCCGAAGGTCACTTTCGCAACAAAAAACTTCCCGCTCTAGAGAGAAAACGGGAAGTCTTTGTTGAATCGCTTAGTCAAAAACCATCTTGTCTTTGACTTTGAAATAGACAAGTGCAGTCAAGGTGCTAGAGATCACCAAAACGATCGAAGTGGCGATGAAAATGTCGCCAATCCCCACGAGCGGCGAGCAGATTGCGCCGACGAAGAAGGGGAAGAAACCCACAAGCGCTGAAGCGGTTCCCGCATTTTTACGCTCTGCACTCATAGCCTGCATCGAGACCGTTGGGAAAATAAACCCTAAAGAGAGTGTCATCGCAAAAAAGCCCGCTTCTACAAAGTAAACGCCCCAGTGCAGATTAAGTGCGCAGGCTAGATAAACCGTAGCAATCCAGAAAAGCGAAACGCCGATACGAACGGCAAGACGCCCGTCGAGTTTGTTGCCTACGTTTGCCCCCGTCATCACCCCTAGACCATTCGCCCCAAAGCAAAGACTAAAGGCGAGTAGGGAGAGGTTGAAGCTCGACTGGAAAATGAAGGGCGACGCGGAAATATAAGAGAAAAGCCCGCCAAAGCCTAAACTCTGCATGGCCACAAAACCCATGAAGGCCTTATTGCGCAAAATCGTTGGATAAACCGCAAAAGCCTGCAAAAGTGGTGTATGAAAGCGCTTTTCAGGTGGGAGCGACTCATGGTAAAAGAGCACCGCCGTGAGAAGCATGAGCCCCAAAATCGTGAGACTCACAAAGACGCCATGCCAGTCTGTGAAGGTGAGCAAAAAGCTCCCTGCCATCGGAGAAATCACTGGGGCAATCCCGTGCACAGTCATCAGGAGTGCAAAGAAGGTACCTAATTCACGACCACGATAGAGGTCAGTGGCAATGGCTCGAGAGAGCACAACGGAGCCTGCTGCTGAGAGCCCTTGGATGGCACGCAGCGTAATCAGAACATGAATATTCGGGGCAAAGATCAGTGCGACAGAGGTAAGCGTAAAGATGATTAACGAAATGACTAAAGGCTTTTTGCGCCCTACTTTATCGCTGACAGGTCCCAGAATTAACTGCCCCACTGCCATACCAATCATGGCCGTCATCAAACTCACCTGTGTGAGTGCTGGCGTCGTATTGAAGTATTCTTTGAGTTCTGGGAGTGAAGGGAGATAGAGGTCAATAATAAACGGACCAAAGGCAGACATGGTCCCGAGCAAGATGATCAGGAACAGCTTACTATTTTTTTGTTGAGACATATTGTTGTTGTCATTCTCTTTATGGGTGGACACGATTTCCACGTGCGGGATCTATTTTTATTGGTTGGCTGTATTGTAAGAGGATTTTTAGGGTTATCCCTGAGAAAAGAGATAACTTTTACAGACATCTCATTTTATGTCGATCTGTGATCGAGAAAAGCGATCGCAACTTTGTCAATCCTAGCCCCAGTTGAATTTGGGAAGCCTTCTCGTTTGTGCTAGATCAAAACCTTATTCTTTTCTTGTTAACACTTTTAGTCAAAACTTAGTCTTTGCCCTTCTTTCTTAAGCATTCTGCCACAGTAGAAAAGGCGATAGGAATGACTATCAATCGTTTTATTTTTCTCTCAGCAGAAGGCTTTGACGTAATGCTTTAGCGTCAAAGATTCCTCCCGAATTGACTCTTTTTTGACTACAATAGGCATACTTTGTTACAGCTTCCAGAAGAAGCTAGCTAATTGAAGGTTTAACGGCTCTCTGAGAGCCCGGTTATTGACCATTTTTTATGAGGTTTCTTATGCTTCGTCGTACGATTTTGGCAGCCACTGCCGCCACTCTTTTCCTTTCTGCTTGTGCTCAAAACCCTATCGCTCCTAGTAACGGCACTGGTGGTCTCGGCCGCGCCAAGATGAAGAAAATCATTTTGACCGCTCTCATGAAACGTGGTTGGGCAGTAACTGATGAAGCCGCTGGTAAGATTAACGCTCGCTACGTGAAAGGTCCGAATGTTGCTGCTGTTGTGATCAGCTTCAACGATAAGAGCTATACGATCGATATGGACAAGGCTGCTACCACGATGATCAAGGAAGATGGTAAGGTGCATCGTAAATACAACCAATGGGTCCATACGATCGATAGCGATATTCAGACCTTGATCTTGAAGAATCGTTTGAACTAATCCCAATCACTTGAAGGGTCTTTGATGTCTACCTCTGCTAAACCCAAACCTGGGCTTCAGGCGCTTATTGAAGCGCATAAGTTAGCTGTTGCACCGTTTATTTTCCAAACAACGGCGAGTCTTAAAGATTTGGGTATTTTGCCCTTACTCGATCAGCACTTCGCTGATGGGTTAACTGAGGAGGAGCTCATCGAGACCCTTTCTCTTGATGATTACACTATCCAGACACTTCTTCCTGCTGGAGAAGCGTTTGGTGTGCTTGAAAAAAATGAGAACCGCTGGTTTCTCTCGAAGCTTGGGTTCTTCCTTCTGAACGATCCTCTCGTAAAAGTGAATTTCGACTTTACGCGAGATATTTGCTACGAAGGTCTCTCCGAGCTCACCACTGCTTTGAAAGAGCACCGTCCTGCTGGACTCAAAGCTTTTGATCCTAAGTGGACGAGTATCTATCCGCATTTGCGCGATCTTCCAGAACCTGCGAAAACGAGTTGGTTCGCTTTTGACCACTTCTATTCCGATGAGGCTTACCGTGCTGCGTTTCCTATCGTGCGCTCTTTTGGTGTGAAGTCTCTTGTGGATATTGGCGGCAATACGGGAAAATGGGCGACATTCTGCTGTGAAAATACGGACGATATGAAAGTCACGATCTGTGATTTGCCCGAGCAATGCGAAACGGCAATGGAAAATGCACGCGCCAATGGCTTGGCCGATCGTATTTCCGTTCATCCGATTAATCTCTTAACAGACACCCCGATTCCAGAAATCGCAGCTCAAGCTTGGTGGATGAGTCAATTCTTGGATTGCTTCTCTCCCACAGAAGTCGTTTCCATCTTGAAACGCTTACACCGCGCGATGAATGATGATGCACGACTCTTTATTCTGGAACCTTTAACTGACCGTCAGCCCTTTGAAGTGGGGCATCTGTCGCTTACCGCCTATTCGCTTTACTTTACAACGATGGCTAATGGCAATAGTCGCTTCTACGCTTTGTCTGACTTTGAGAGTTTCCTCAATGCGGCAGGCTTCAAAGTCGAAAAAGTTCATGACAACATCGGTGTACACTCCACGCTTCTCGTGTGCCAGAAGGTAGCGGCCTAAAGAAATGCGAATCCAGGTTGCCAAAGCCATGGCACTCCTTCCTGGGGTAGAAACTCCCGAAGAGTGGACTTCATGGTGTGAGAATCCTCACCTCACCGAGAGAGAAAAGTGCGAAACGCTCCCAAAGCGAGTCCCGATGATGACGGCTCGCCGTATGAGTATTGGTGTACGTTATGCCAATGAAGTTGCATTGAGCCTTCTTGATAATTGGCAGCCTGATGCAGCGGTTTTTACAAGTCGCCATGGGGAACTCTCCCGCGGAGAGAAAATCATGACGACGCTCTCTGCCTCAGAACCTCTCTCCCCCACTGATTTTATGGTCTCAGTGCACAATAGCGCCGTGGGCATGTTTACCATTGCCGCACACTTAACGGTGCCGAGTAGTTCTGTCGCCTCGGGGGCAGGCAGCTTTAGCGCTGGGTTGCTCGAAGCCGAAACCTTCTTCGCAAATGGGGCGAAACGCGTTTTGTTGGTCGATTTTGATAGCACACTTTCTCCTCTTTTTGCAGAGCGTTTTCCCCAAGATATGCCTAGCGTAAACTATGCGGTAGGCTACGCTCTAGAAAGAGGAAGTACTTCAGAGAACTCCGCTGAGATCGCCCTCTCCTATGACTATCAAAGCCACAGAGAACCCACTCTCCCCATGAGCCTCGCTTTTTACGCCACTTGGTTAAAACGGGCATCAGATTTTGTGATTGAAGGGGAACATTCGACGCTTACTGGGAGCTGGCTATGAGTTTCTCCCCAGTTTATGTACTACGGCAACTCCTGACAGGATTCTGCTGGGCTTGCTTTGGAATTGGAGGTCTTCTTCTCACCATTTTCTGGTTTCCCTACCTCAACTTGGTTGAAAAGGACGATGAACGCCGTGTACTGAGAGCAAGAGCTAGCATTTCTGCGAGCTTTCGCTTCTTTTTGCGTCTTTGCGACACACTCGGCACAGCACGCTTTGATCTCACGTCCCTCAAGCAATTAGAGGGACTCAAAGGAGCACTCATTGTAGCCAACCACCCTACAATTCTTGATTACGTGATGATTGCCTCGGCACTCCCTCAGCTCGACTGCATTGTGAAGAGCGCTTTAAAAGAGAACCTCTTTTTATGTGGCGTAGTGCGTGCGGCAAACTATATGCTTAATGATGCCTCCGATACGGTCTTAGAAGATTGCGAGAAGCGTCTCGCCGCTGGGTACAATATTCTGATTTTCCCCGAAGGAACGCGTACCGTTCCTGGAGAATCACTACACCTTAAACGTGGGGTGGCCCATATTGCTTTACGCTTACATTGCCCCGTCGTTGTGCTCTTTATTGATGCTCTCGAAAAATGGCTCTCTAAACGTAGTCATTGGTATGAAATTCCTCGCCGTAAGAGTACACTCAGTATTCATTACGTTGAGACCTTAAACCCTGACAGTTATCTCGAGGCTAATGAAGAAGGTTATTCCTTGGCCAGTCGTCGCTTAACTCGTCATATCACCACTATACTTGAAGAAAAACTTGCTCAAGCGCACCTTAGCGCTCACCACTAACAGGTTAAGACATGGACTCATTAGAAACTAAAATCAAGACTGTGATTATTCAAGCTCTCAACCTTGAAGACATTACTCCTGAGGATATCGACACCGATGCCCCGCTTTTTGGCGAAGGGTTGGGTCTTGACTCCATCGATGCGCTCGAATTGGGTTTAGCGATCAAAAAGAACTTTTCTGTGACGCTCGCTGGTCCCTCGGAAGAAGTACGCCAGCACTTCTATTCTGTCGCGACGCTCGCTGCGTTTATCCGCGCTAATCAGGCACAGTAAGGAGCCTTTCCATGACCCAATATACGAAAGACGATCTCTTCAAAGAATTTACGAAGGTTCTCGAAGAACTCTTTGAAATTGAGCCCGAAAACGTCACGCTTCAAAGCCGTCTCGTAGAAGACTTGGACTTGGATAGTATTGACGCCGTTGACATGATCGTGAAGTTACAGAACTTCATCGGTCGTCGCATTAAGCCAGAAGACTTTAAGAGCGTGCGCACTGTTGAAGACGTTTTGAACGTTTTGCTTGCCATGCAAGAAGCCCACGGTGGAGAAACCACTCCCGCGGCTAAGGAATAATTGATGCCGACTCCGAGCGAGACACCTTCTCGGGAGGAGAACCCTCACCTACTAGTCAAAGTAATGAGGGTTCTTTGGCGTGGGCTTCCTAAAGTTATTGAAAATGGATGGCCTATTCTGCTCGTTTTAGCAATGCGCTACGAGCAGGTCCACACCTTGCTTTGGGTGCTTCTAGTCTCGCTTATTCTCTCTTGGCTCTCAACCTTGGGGGCTCCTTTTTCTTGGCGCCGCACGATCAACTATGTTTTGAGCATCACGCTCTGCCTATTGAGCCTATTTACCGACAACATCAAATGGATGTTTTGGTATCCAGTCATTGTGAACATCGGCTTTTTTGTGGTGTTTTCCCGCTCACTTGAAGGTGAAGCGGCGTGCACAAAGTTTGCCATGATTCCTCATCGCATAAAAAATCCCGAAGCCACACCAGAAGAGTCGTTGCCGCCTGAAGCAATTCGCTATACGCGAGGTCTCACCAAAGCGTGGTGCTCCTTCTTTGTGCTCAATGGTTTCATTGCTCTTGCGACAACGCTCTATGGGGATGTGAAAGTGTGGTGGCTTTGGAATGGTTGCTTAAGTTACCTTGTGATTGGTGCATTCTTCGCTGTGGAATACCTCTACCGCCGTTGGAAAATCTCTCATGCTTAAGGCTCTACCTTCTTCTGACTGGCTCTCAATCCGCTATCTTTCTTTTAAGCGAGCGGTGTACCGTGTTGCCTCTCTTCTTCGCAAGGAAGTGGCTAATCGCATTTTGATCGGCGGGAGTGAATCGCCCCTTCTCTTCACCATTCTTCTTTTGGGTACGCTTTACGCAGAGAAAACGCCTATTTTGATGGGGGCGGATACGAGTACACGCCTTCGTATGAAAGAGGCTTTTGACCTGCTACTTCTTGGAGAGACCGAGTCGAGCTCTGGGTTGGAAGCACTCCCTCACCTGCAGGTCAAAAGCGACAGCAACGAAGTCAGCGCTGAAGAAATCGATGCGTTTTTCTGTTCACACTCCTTGGAAGGAACGGCCTCCCTTCTTCTTTACACATCGGGGAGCTCTGGAAAGCCGAAAGAAATTGTGAAAACACTCTCGCAGATGGACGCTGAGGCGGCAAGCCTTACAGAGTACTTCTCTCGCGCACAGGCCGAAAACCGTTACGGCGCTATTAATGGCGCAACCGTTTTAAGCACTGTCGATCCCCATCATCAATATGGGTTGACCTTTGCCGTGTGGGTTCCTATGGCATTGGGGCTGGAACTCTCCCAAGAGCGTATTCGCTATGAAGAAATGCTCACTCTGGAAACTCCCTGGATTCTCGTGACGACACCTACTTTTTTGCGCACTCTCACTACGCCCCTCACGCACTCTCCCCTTTGGGCGATGAGTGCTGGCGGAAAGCTCGAGGCGGGTGACTTTGCGGCGTGGAGAAAGGTCTCCCCTGCCCCTTTGGAAGAAATCTATGGATCAACTGAGTGCGGAGTGATCGCGCAACGCGTGCACTGTGGAAATGACATCACGGAAAACTGGACACTTTCCTCGGACGCTACCTTGATTATTGAAGAAGGAACCCCCTATTTCCTTTCACCACACAGCTCAGGTAGCGTGCAAGATGCTCTCGGTCGCGTTTCTTTAGACGATAAATTGGCGCTTTTAACTCCAAAAACTTTCAAGCTACTGGGTCGTGCCGACAGAGTAGCCAAAGTAGGCGAAAAGCGGTTAAGCTTAACGGAAATTGAAAATACTCTTTTGACCGAACTGGGTTTAGTGGCACGAGCTTTAGTCATCAAGCGCGGGGCACGAGAAGTCATTGGCGTCGTTGTAGATCGAGAACATTCCCCATCTTACAACAATACGGCTCATCAGTCGTACCGCAAAAAACTCGTTAGCCAACTAGAACCTCTAGCGCTCCCTCGCTATTGGCGTAGCGTCAGCACGATGCCACGCAATGCTCAGGGGAAAATAAAAATTGCCCAGTTGGAGGAATTGTTTAATGACTAGTATCGTTTCTTTGGCACAAATTCAAGAAAAAACGCCGCTTAAGTTACTTGCTCGTGTACAGCTTTCTTCAATAGAGTCCGTCTTTGAGGGGCACTTTCCCACTCAGACTATCCTCCCCGGCGTCATTCAACTCGCCTGGGTAAGAGAGTTGATTTCCTTCTGGTGGGCTGAAGACGTGCACTTTCAAAGTCTTCCTCAGCTCAAATTTATGACGCCGTTGCTTCCCGAGCATACCGTCGAAATTGAGTTAAGTCGTCCCACGGAAGCGGAGCGCAAAGTCGCTTTTAGCTACTACATCGTCAAGCCCACTGGTGAGCGCATTCTCGCTTCGCAAGGGAAAGGTCTCCTATGAATGAGCCAGACTACCGCTTAGCCGTCGTCATTCCTTGCTACAACCACGGCAAAACGCTAGAAGGTGTCGTGCGCTCTTTTGAGCACCTATCCCTCCCTCTCATTATCGTTAATGACGGCTCTAACGAAGAAACCACAGCAGAAATTAACCGCGTAGTGGGAACTTTCTCCAACGTGGAGGCCCTGTATTTACCTCAAAATCGCGGTAAAGGTGGGGCTGTATTGGCTGGGCTAGAGAAAGCCCATGAACTAGGGTTCTCTCATGCACTGCAAATTGATGCGGATGGACAGCACGCTACCGCAGACGCGGAAAAGATGATTGCGCTTTCGCGTTCTGCTCCCGAAACTCTCATTTCTGGACGCCCCATTTATGATGAAAGTGTGCCCAAAAAGCGTCTGATTGGCCGCTATATCACGCACTTCTGGGTTTGGGTAGAAACTTGGTCCTTCTCCATCAAAGATAGTCTTTGCGGTTTTCGCATCTATCCGCTTAAGCGCACCTTGAGAGCTGCTCACCGTCGTCCTATTGGGCTACGTATGGATTTTGACCCCGAAATCATGGTGCGTTTTTACTGGGAAGGCGGCGAAGTGCAATTCTTGCCTACTAAAGTGATTTACCCGGAAGGAGGGATTTCTCACTTCAACCTCGTGTGTGACAACGTCGAAATTGCCAAGATGCACACCAAGCTCTTTTTCCGCTCGCTCATCGCAATGCCTCGTCGACTGTGGCTAAAGCGCACCGAGACAAAAGCGAGCACACATTGGGCCGATCAAGCCGAGCGCAGTGCCATTGTTGGGATTCTAGGTTTCCAGTGTCTTTACTGGCTCTATCGCATTGGTGGACGTGCACTTTTTAATCTCGTCTTATTGCCAGTTTTGGCCGTCTTCTACCTTACTGGGAGCAAAGCTCGGAACGCGGTAAAGGATTTCTTGCACCAAGTAGAGTTTTCACGCCAAAAAGCAGGCTTATCCTCTAGCCGCGTGAGCCCCTTTGCGCTTTATAGCACTTTTGGCACGAGTATCCTTGATCGGATTCTCGCTTGGCGTGGAGAGTTGCCTCTTGGTAAAGAGCTCTCCTTTGCTGATGAACCCTCCCGTCTTGCGCTTACACCGACGACAGGGGAAGGCGAGCTGGGGAAGCTTCTTCTTGTTTCTCACCTGGGCGTCGCAGATGTTTGTCGTGCCATTGCCGCAATTGATCGGCAACAGGTTGTGAATGTTTTGATGTTTGAGAAGCACGCTCGTCAATTTAAGCGCATGATGGAAAAGACAGCGCCAGAGTCACAACTTCACATCATTGCGGTGGACGAGATTGGACCCGAAACGTCGGTTCTTCTCTCAGAAGCGATTGAACGCGGAGAATGGATTGCCATTGCCGCAGACCGCATCCCTGTGGGAGCGGATGCCGCTTTAGCTCATCACAATACGGTTCCTGTTACATTTTTAGGGAAAGAAGCCCAGTTTCCGATTGGTCCCTATGTGCTCGCGAACCTTTTAAAAGCTGATGTGGTCACACTCTTTGCGCTGCGAGATAAAAAAGTCATTCGTATTTTTGCTACACCTTTTAGAGAAGCTGTGGCTTACCCTAAACGCACTGAGCGCCAGGCATATTACGAGACCTGCGCTCAGGCTTATGCTTATCGACTAGGTTACTACGCGGCGCGATATCCGCAAAATTGGTTTAATTTCTATGATTTCTGGGAGGACAAAAAGAATGCGTAAAGCTCCAAAACCCATTTCTGCCAAGGCTGAAGCGAGCATTACCGTCATTCCGTCCTTTCATGAAGCGGACCCCATGGGAGTGGTGTGGCATGGAAATTATTTGGCCTTTTTTGAGCGTGCCCGTGAAGCGCTTTTTCGTGCGATAGACTATAGCTACCAAGCGATGATGGATTCAGGCTATATCTGGCCCGTTGTGCACGTTGAAGTGGATTATCGCCAGCCTATGGTGGTGGATACACCAACGACAGTAACCGCGACAATTGTAGAAATTGAAAACCGTCTGGTGATTGAATATCGTGCTGTGAATCCAGAAGATGGAAAACTACTGGCGCGTGGTCAAACAGTTCAAGTCGCCGTCGACAAAGTGACAAAAGAAGGGTGTTTAGCTTCCCCTAAGGTGCTTTTTGAAAAGCTGGAGGTTTCCTACCCATGGTAAAGATTTTCTCTTGCCAAGCGCTCGTCATGAGCGCCACGCTCCTTTCTCTTTCTTTTGGAAGTCACGCTCTCTTGGCTGCGCCCGCAAGTAGCGCCCCAGCACCAGTGAAAGTGGTAGAACAGAGCACTTCTTCGCCAGAAATTGCGCGTATTCTCAAAAACGCCATGCTCACAGATGCGCGTTTTACGATGCGCCGTGCCCTAAATATCCAAGGACTCACCCTCACCTCTCGCGGTGAAGTGCATCAAAAGCGCGATGGGAATTGGCTCTGGGAACAAAAGCAACCCTTCCCTCAGAAGTTAGAACTCACCAATGAAGAAATCTTGATGAGTGTAGCAGGAGACCCTGTGCAGGTAGTGCGTTTGGATAGTAACCCCGTACTCTACGCGTTTGCTTCAACGCTTAAGGCACTTTTGCGCCTTGATGTTGCAACGCTCGACAAGACTTTCCGAGTAGAAAAATTTGTCAAAGGGGATGCTAATACCCCCTGGCAACTTTTCTTAACGCCCAAGGAAGGGGTCTTCCAGAAAATTCTCAAAAGCGTGACCTTAACTGGACGCGCCAAACTTGAACGTGTGCAATTCACAGACGCCGATCGTGGCGTGACGGACATCACCTTTACCCCGATGTAAACCGCTGTTAGTAGAGCTATTTCCGCGTATGTCCATCACGAAAGCAAAAACTCTCACCGATCCCACTGCCTCTTGGCTACCCCGACCACTTTGGGGGTGGCTATGGGTAGCCGTGGTTGTGGCAACTTTGCTCTCAATTGTGCTCACTTGGCGTAACGACCGACTCCAAACCGATGTGGTGTCGCTTCTCCCTGTCACAGAGGACCTCAACAAGGCTTCAGAGGGAGAGTCTCGCTACTTTAATGACCTAATTTCAGGACAAGTGGTTTGGGTGGTGAAGGCTCCCGTTTCTTCGGTTAAAACTTTCTATCAAACGTTAGAGAAATCGGGAGATTTTACTTCCTTGCAAGGGCCTCTTCCCGATGACCAGCAAAACGCTTGGGGTAAGGCCGTCATGTCGCTACGCTTGGGGCTACTTTCCCCAGACATGGCGACAGAGCTAGAGACGAAAGAAGGCTCAGAGCGATTTATTCGACAGACGCTCTCGCAGCTCTTCTCCCCACTGGGAGCCCCAAGCTTGTCGGAATTGACGGCAGATCCCTTTTTGCTCATTCGCCATTTGCGCCTGCAAAAGGGGGGACTCTTTCCAGTCAGTATTCATGAGGGCTGGCTTTCGGTTTCCGACCCCGAAACGCAAGAGAAATGGTTTCTCATTGCGGGACGTTTGAAGCCCACCATTGCCGCAGGTAGTGGCGCATCAGACTGGGTCGCCAAAACGCTCGCAGAAGAAAAGGCACTACTTGCTAGTATCCCGGGCGCTCAACTCTTTCATCAGGGAAGTGTCTTTTACTCCGCTTGGGCAAGTGAAAGCGCTAAGGCTGACATCAATCTCTTGGGCGGGATTAGCCTTGTGGGGCTCACGTTGCTTTTGTGGATTGCCTACCGTAGTTTCACGCCACTCTTTTTATGTCTTTTCTCTATTCTCACTGGCGCGGTGATGGGGATTGGCGCAACGCTACTTGTTTTTGGCAGCATTCACACACTCACCCTCGTGATGTGCGTGAGCTTGGTGGGGATTTGTGCTGACTACACCACTTACTATGTCGCAAGACGCCGCTATTTTGGACGATACGAGACGCCTCTCACGAGCCTTTTTGTTTTACGCCCTGGTCTTCTGCACGCCATCGTGAGCACAGCGCTTGCCTATGGAGTGATGGTGGTGGCACCCTTCCCAGGTTTGCGGCAATTAGCCATTTTCTCTTTCGCTGGACTCTGCGCTTCTTGGCTCACGGTTTATCTCACGTTCCCATGGTTAGTAAAGCGCGTTCCTACTGCTGATACCCCTCGCTTGGTGCTCTCACGTTGGCCTAACCTCTGGAATCGTTTCCCACGCTTAGGTATGAGCTTGACGGTTCTTGCAACCGTTGTCGCCCTCACAGGGTTATGGCACACAAGCTACAATGACGATCTGCGTATGTTGCAAACGCCCTCTCAAGAATTGGTTGCTCACGAAGCAGGGCTCAAAAAACTGTTAGCCCGAGACTTCTCTCAAACGGGCTTTATTGTTCGAGGAGACTCCGCCCAGACTGCGCTCCAAAATGTCGAAGCCCTCGAAGAGAAGCTAAACGCCTTAAAGGCGCAAGGGCTCGTGCGCCATTGGGTCAATACCTTCCCTCTTTCGGAAAAAACACAAGAGAGAGTGCGGGACGCTCTCGCAAAATTACTCCCTCGTTTAAGCACAACCTATGCGGAGAGTGGGCTACCCACTGTTGAGACCTCTACCCTACCCAATGTGATCTATTTTGAAACCTGGGAAACGTCGCCCTTGGGAGAAGAAAATTCGAGGTTTATTTACCACGCTCCCAACGGGGCGGTGAGCCTTTTAATTCCCGTCTCGGGAGTGAATGGCGCTACGAGTGAAGACGCTCTTGCCAAAGTCGCTCAAGAGATGCCAGAGGTGGTATGGCACAATCGCCGTGTAGAACTCGAAAAGACTTTTGCAGCCACCAAGAAAACGCTAATGGTGCTACTGGCTATTGCTTGGGTTGCCGCTGCGGTGAGCCTTATTCGTCGTTTTGGCCTCAGAGCTGGTCTACTTGGGGCATACACCGTGGCGCTCAGTATGCTCGCTTCGCTCGCCGCAACAACACTTTTAGGCCTGCCAATCAATCTCTTTAGTCTTTTTGCGCTCATTTTGATTTTGGGCATCAGCATCGACTACGTGGTTTTCTTCTTAGAATTTCAAAACGCCGCTGAAACCACGCTAAGAGCCATGATCGTGGCGCTCACTTCAACGCTAGTCTCGCTTGGTATCTTAACGTTGAGCCATACCGCTGCAGTCATGAATTTTGGGTGGGTGCTCTCTATCGGTGTTTTAACCGCCTTTATTTTCGCTCCACTTGCTAAACTAGCGAACAAAAAACAGAACTAATAGGATTCTTTTTCATGAAAGGGTTATCTTCACTTGCCAAATGGAGTTTAGGAAGCAGCGCTATCTGCTTAGCGCTTCTCTCTGGCTGCTCACAGTTGCCGCAAAATAGTGAAGCAGAGCAGGAGGCGTCCCCTAGCTTTTTTGTCGCTCGTGAGAAGACGCTTCCCCTTCCTACTCTCGTATGTGAAAAGTCCGATAGCAAGCCAGAAAGTACCCTTCTTTCTTTCAAGTACCAAAAAGAAAGCCACAGCTTGATTGTGGTAAGTCGTTGTCAAGACGGTGTACTCACAATGGATGGACTCCTTCCTACAGGGCTTGCGCTTTTTAGCCTAACGTGGGAAGGAAAGACAGTTGACGCGAAGGTCAAACTACCCGTGCCCAATGCCCCTGATCCTAAACAAATTCTGGGTGACTACCTTTTAGCACATTTACCCCTTTCTTTCTGGGAGGCACTCTTGCCCCAGGGCTACACCATGAAAGATGTCAGCTCTACGGAACGCACTTTGAGTGGTCCGCAAGGGCTACTTGAAACGATTCGCTATAGCGTGGATTCGGGAAACAGAGTCCCACGCAACGTAGAGCAACATCATTTTGGCTATACGATTACGCTTACGCCCGTTGAAGGCATTGAAAATACGCACTGAGGAGTAGCATGCTTTACGTTAATCACTTTTCTTTTCTCAACGCGCTGGGAAACACTCCAGAAGAGATTCTCCAACATTGGGAGGAGAATACGAGTCCAGGGATGAAACCCGCTTATGGTGTGCTAGGTAAAGAAAATCAGCCTCTTTACGGTCATGTATGTGCTGAGCTCCCTGCAGTGCCCGCTGAGTATAGCCCAGAGCACGCCTCGCGCAATAACCAACTATTGCTCGCCGCACTTAAAGATAAAGAGAGCATTTGGAAGCGTTTCTTAGCGAATACCCGTGCCGATCGCATCGGTGTGATCTTAGGTACGAGTACCTCTGGCTCTGAAGAAGCGGCGGGTTATATTGCTAGTGTCCTCTCCGAAGCCTCAGAGAACAACCTACAGCCCTTTTCTAGCTACTCCCAAGAAATGGGCGACCCTGCACGTTTTCTCGCACAGTACCTCAATATCAAAGGCCCTGCTTATACAATTTGCACCGCTTGCACCTCGAGTGCCCGAGCCATTATGAGTGGCGCTCGCCTCATCGAAGCGGGTGTGATTGACGCTGCCATTGTAGGCGGAGCGGATTCCTTTGCTCGTATGCCATTAAATGGCTTTGATGCGCTGGGGGTGCTTTCCTCTGAGCTTACTCAGCCTCTTTCTGCTGATCGCTCTGGCATCACCATTGGCGAAGCGGTGGGCTTAATGTGGCTCTCCAAAGAACCCATCTCACCCGATGTTTTTTCTGGTGTGAAATCGCGCCCTATTACCTTATTGGGCGCTGGAGAGAGTTCTGACGCTTATCATATGTCCTCTCCTGAACCACATGGGAAAGGAGCGGAAGGAGCTATACGTCGCGCGCTCTCTAACGCAAACCTCACACCAGACGAAATTGACTACCTTAATTTGCATGGCACGGGTACACCGCAAAATGATGCCGCCGAGTGCGAAGCGGTTTATCGCGTGTTTGGAGACAAGGTTCTGGTAAGTTCCACCAAACCTTTGACTGGTCATACCTTAGGCGCCGCAGGCATCACAGATGCCTTACTCGCGATTTTGACGCTTTGCAGTCCAGTGACTCTACCTGCACAGCTACGGGATTCCACCAAAATTGATCCACAGCTAGCCACAGTTAATTGGGTGAAGAAAGCTACACGAGTTGCCCCCAAACGTGTCATGAGTAATAATTTTGCTTTTGGCGGAAATAACACTTCGCTTATTTTTGGTTCTATTCAAGACTAGTCATGGCTTCTTACCCCAACCCAGCAGAGTTTCTTTCTCATCGTCCACCAATGCTTCTTCTAAGCGAAGTGGCGTCGATTGAAGAAGAAAGCGTTCAGTGCCTCACCAAGTTAGGCGCTCAAGGCCCTCTTGCACCTTTTGCGAATGAGAAAGGACTTGTTGGGAATGAATTCATGATTGAACTCATGGCTCAGACGATTGGTGTTTGGGCAGGAAAATGGCATCAAACCCCAGAAAATACGGATCCTAATAACCCAGATGCGTTTGCCGAGATTGGGTTATTGCTGAGCGTGCGACAAGCTAAGTTTTTTATTGAACACGTGCCAAATGAGGGCGTGCTCATCATTACGATGCATAAACTGCTTCAAGAGGGACAGCTTGCGACCTTTGAAGGAGAAGTCCGCCATGGGGAAACACTGTACGCACAAGGACGCATTACGGTTTATCAGCCCCTAGAGTCAGAGCTTGAGAAGCTCTTCACTGTTTAAGCTCAGGATGATTGCTAAAAAATCCTCTTATTGCCATAAAACAAGGCATCTCTTTAGGCTTTTGCGCTAAAATTGAGCCACTTTTTTAACACTGATTTCACTAAGTTTATCCCTCATATGACTCCCTCTAAAACCCTTCTTATTACTGGCGCTTCTCGTGGTATTGGACGCGCTTGTGCGCTTGCTTTGGCGGATGCGGGCTTTAACCTGGTGCTCAACTACGCTAGCAACACCGCTGCTGCCGAAAAAGTTAAAGCCACCGTTAAAGCCAAAGGTGTCTCTGCGCGCCTTCTCCCCTTTGATGTGAGTGACCGGGCTGCTGCGCGCACCGCTATTGAAAAAGATATTGCAGAGCACGGAGCTTACTGGGGTGTCGTTGTCAACGCTGGCATTACCCGGGATGGTGCATTCCCTGCGCTTGAAGCAGAAGATTGGGACCGCGTAATTGATGTGGACTTGACGGGATTTTTCAACGTCGTACAGCCGTGTGTGATGCCTATGGTGCGCGCTAAGCAAGGCGGTCGCATTGTGACAATGAGCTCTGTCTCTGGCATTATGGGCAACCGCGGTCAAGTAAATTACAGCGCCGCTAAAGCGGGGCTTATTGGCGCAACAAAAGCCCTCGCCACTGAGCTTGCTAGTCGCAAGATCACCGTGAACTGCGTGGCCCCTGGCCTTATTGAAACCGATATTGTGGAAATGAACGAAATCGCACTCGAACACGCGATGAGCATGATACCAATGAAACGCTTTGGGCAACCTGAAGAAGTTGCCTCTCTTGTTCGTTTCTTAATGAGCGAGGAAGCCGCCTATATTACGCGACAAGTGATTTCTATTAACGGGGGAATGCTCTAATGACACGTCGTGTTGTTGTAACAGGTTTAGGAACCGTCACTGCTTTGGGCGAAAGTTGGGAAGAAAACCGTGCTGGTCTATTGGCTCGCAAGAATGCAGTGGCTCAGATGCCAGAGTGGGATATTTTTTCTGGTCTCAATACCAAGCTTGCTGCTCCCATTAAAAATTTCACACTTCCAGAGCACTATACGCGTAAGCGAATTCGCTCTATGGGACGCGTCTCTCTACTCTCTACTCGCGCCACAGAATACGCTATCGAGTCCGCAGGACTTCTTGAAGATGAATTTTTAAAGAGTGGGCGCGTTGGAATTGCTTATGGCTCTTGCACGGGGAGTACTGCCACCGTCTGTGATTTTGCCGATATGTTGGTAAATCACAGCACGCACAAGATTACCGCCACAAGCTATGTGCAAATGATGCCACACACCACTGCGGTTAACACAGGGCTTTTCTTTGGTCTCACGGGACGTGTGATTCCGACGAGCTCAGCGTGCACCTCTGGCTCTCAAGCCATTGGCTACGCTTACGAAGCAATTCGTTTTGGGCTTCAGGATGCGATGGTGGCGGGTGGTGCAGAAGAGCTCTGCCCCTCTGAAGTCGCGGTTTTCGATACGCTTTTTGCCACAAGTACCTTAAACGACACTCCTTCTGTGACGCCAAAACCATTTGATCGCACGCGCGATGGGCTTGTGATTGGGGAAGGCGCGGGTACCCTGATGCTTGAAGAACTCGAACACGCGAAAGCGCGCGGAGCAAAGATTTACGCAGAAATTGTGGGATTTGCCACAAACTGTGATGCTACTCACATTACGCAGCCCAACCGCGTCACGATCCAACGCTGTATTGAAGATGCATTGCGTATGGCAGAGCTCTCCCCGGCAGATATCGGCTACATTAGCGCGCACGGTACTGCAACGGGCCGCGGTGACGTAGCTGAATCGCAAGCAACGGCAGCTGTCTTTGGGAATAAGACCCCTATTTCGTCAATCAAGAGTTTCTTGGGACACACGCTTGGTGCTTGTGGAGCGATTGAAGCCATCTACGCCATTCAAATGATGCGTGAAGGTTGGTTTAGTCCTACGATTAACCTCTCTGAGCCTGATCCCGAATGTGGCAACCTCGACTACATTATGGGTGAAGAGCGTCAGATCGAAACGGACTATGTGATGAGCAACAATTTTGCCTTCGGCGGTATTAACACTTCGCTCATTTTTAAGCGTTGGCAAGACTAAACGCCTCTCCTAATACGAAAAAACGCAGTTCAGTGGTTAATTCCTGAACTGCGTTTTGTTTTAAGAGCTGCTCGCCCTTCCCTCTTTAGAGAAGGGCTTTCTCTTTGGCTGCGTTATTCACGCGGGCTGAAGATCAGCTTGAAGGCTTGGATCACCACCATGAAGGCACCCACGATGAAGACCGTATCGCCCAAGATGCGGAGCCAGCGCAAGTTCACAAGAGCCAAACTCTGCATGACTTCTTCGCTACGAGCGTACCAGAGACCTTCAGAGATACTGGCAGAAGCCTGAATGATACCGATCGGCAAGAGGCTCGTCACGATCATCAACACTAGGCCCACATTCAAGAGCCAGAAGCCAGGAGCCATCAACATAGGAGAGTACTCTGCTTTTGGCTTCAAGTAGTTCGTCACCAAGAAGATGAAGCCTAAGGCCAAGAAGCCGTATACACCGAAGAGAGCGGAGTGAGAGTGCACTGCCGTCGTGTTCAAACCCTGAAGGTAGAAGAGCGAGATCGGCGGATTGATCAAGAAGCCGAAGACCCCAGCACCCAACATGTTCCAGAAAGCCACCGCAACGAAGCACATCACCGGCCAACGCAAGCGTTTTGCCCACGGAGCGGCATGCTGATAAGACCAATGTTCATAGGCTTCGTAGCCCAAGAGCACGAGCGGCACCACTTCCAGGGCGGAGAACACAGCACCCATACCCATACCGACAGAGGTCACGCCAGAGAAGTAAAGGTGGTGCATCGTGCCTGGCACGCCACCGATCAAGAAGATCGAGGCAGCGGCCAAGGTGCTCACCGTGGCCGTGCGCAAGCGCACAAGACCGAGGTTGTAGAACACAAAGGCAATGGCAGCCGTAGCAAACACTTCAAAGAAGCCTTCCACCCAGAGGTGAACCACCCACCAGCGCCAGTATTCCATGACGGTAAGAGAGGTATGTTCGCCGTAGAAGAGACCCGGGCCATAGAAGAGACCCACACCCACCATGGAGGCAATGAAGATCGCCAAGAGGTTACGGTCAGAATCTTTGTTCTTCAAAGCGTTCACGGTGCAGCGGAGCATCAAGAAGAGCCAGAGCAAGAGGCCCACAAAGAGCATCAACTGCCAGAAGCGACCAATATCCAAGAATTCATAGCCCTGATGACCGAACCAGAAGTTCAAGTGCTTCGGCAAGGTCTGAGCGATAGCGACATAGTTACCCGCAAAGGAGCCGCCTGCCACAATCAAGAGTGCCACAAAGAGAAGGTTCACGCCAAAGCGTTGGAACTTCGGATCTTTGCCGCCGTTAATGATCGGGGCTAAGAAGAGACCAGCAGTCAAGAAGCCAGTAGCAATCCAGAAGATAGCCGACTGAATATGCCAAGTACGGGCCAAGGAGTACGGGAAGAACTCTGAGGTATCGATACCGTAGAAGCCACCCCCTTCAATCGTGTAGTGAGCGACAAATCCACCCAACATCACCTGCACTAAGAAGAGCACACCCGTCAAGGCGACATACTTCCAGAGCGCTTTCTGGCTAGGCGTCAAAGACAAACGAGAGAGCGGATCCGCAGACGGCACCTTCACCTCATCATGACCCTTCTGCCAGCTGTAGCCCCAGATCATGAGACCAATACCGAAGAGAAGCACCACAATAGAGACCACAGACCAAATCACGTTTTCCGTCGTCGGCACATTTTCTATCAACGGTTCATGCGGCCAGTTGTTCGTGTAGGTGGCATCCGTATCTGGGCGGTTCGTCGAAGAAGCCCAAGCCGTCCAAAAGAAGAAAGCGGTCATGTCCTGACGATCAGATTCACCAGCCAAGGTATTGGCCTTCATGGCGAAGTGTTCACGCGTCGTTGCAAAGGCAGGATCGTCACCATAGAGCGCTACGTAGTATTTCGCCGTTTCTTTGATGGCTTTAGCGCGCGTGTCAGAGACCGTTACGCGATCGTTGGCATCGGGCTTACCGCCTTCATTATATTCCGCCTTCAAAGCAGCACGAAGCGCAGCCTGATTTTCGATCGTGAGTTTGTCGTAAGTCGTCCCAAAGCGTTCCTGAGCAGTCAAATCGAGCCAAGCGCTTAATTCACGGTGCAACCAATCGGCCGTCCAGTCTGGTGCCTGATAAGCACCGTGGCCTAAGATGGAACCCACTTCCATACCGCCAGTCGACTGCCAAGCCGTCTGACCATGGAGGATATTGTCTTTGGTGAAAAGCACTTCACCCGAAGAGGTTTGCACAACGCTCGGGAAAGGTGGTGCATGACGATAGACTTCACGCCCGGCAAAGCCCAAGAGCGTGAAGGCCACAACGAGTACTGCAATGAGCAAGTACCATAGCTTTTTATATTGACCCATAAGGATTCTCGCTTTTTTCTTTATGAAGTTGAGACGTATTTTGAGGTGCGCTTCCTACCTCAAAACAAAGGGATTTTTAAATGTTGTATTTCAAATACAACTTTTATGTTCCTCATCGTATCGAATCGTTACGCCTCGCACATCTCCCTTTTGGGAGGGGTTGACAGAACCCTCTCCACGGAGATAACTCTCCAGTATTAGTCCCTCTGAGAGAGCCTTCTTCACCCTAAGAGTCCTACTCAAAAACTAAGGAAATAACTTATTTTCATTACTTGCACAGTTGAATTAAAAAGTTTTGTCTTTATCTAAAAAGAGAAATCCGACAAAAATGCTCAACTTTTTTATTAGCAAAAAACTATAAATTTATAAAAATCAATAGCTAATTAATTTCATGCTCTTCTCTTTTTTCCCTCGCTTTCCCTAACTTGCCTTTTGTAGTACGTAAAAACTGGCATACTTCTTCCTGCATTAACGTTTTTTTGCAAAAACGACCTTTCTACTCGTTTTTCCCTAGGGCTTAGTCCCACAAGGAAAGCGCAGAATCAATAAGACCAAACTCTCTTAGCATTTTTCTTTTTCTTGTGCCTACAATCGAAGAAGAGGTCACTCCCCCAACCCCTCGTTTTTTCACTCGGAGAAGCTCCATGTATAACTTTTTAGCCGCTTTCGTGATTTGCGGCATTGTGATTCTGTTTGGCGACTTTATTTCGCGTATCACAAAGGCCTGGATTCCCTCAGTTTTTGCCTCAGCCGTGTTGATTTTGCTCGGCTACTGGACCGTGATTCCTGCGAGTCTTGTGAAAGACTCCTTCTTGATTCCCTTTGGGGCAACGCTTGGTATCTTCTTGCTCATTACTCACTTGGGGACCATTATTAGCGTGAAGCAGTTGATGGCTCAGTGGCGAGCCGCCTTGATCTGCCTCTCTGGCTTGGCTGGCATGGTGGCGCTTTGCTACTTTGTAGCGCCATTTTTTATGGATCGCGCCCTCGTGATCGCTGGTCTTCCGCCACTCACGGGCGGTATCGTGGCCGCAACGATGATGCAAACGGCTGCAACGAAGGCTGGTTTGACGGTGGCTGCTGTGTTCGCCATTGCCATGTATTGCGTGCAAGGTTTCGCTGGTTACCCCCTTACGGCTATTTGCTTAAAGCGTGAAGGCGCCCGTCTTCTTGAAGGCTATCGCAAAGGTGAATTGACGCTTTCTGAAGAAGATATGGACGCGGTGCATAGCGCCACGAAGTTGGGCGTAGTGGCTTGGCTCGCGCTTGAAATCGCCCCCTATACGAGGATTTCCGCTGCGATTTGGGCTCTGCTCTTAGGTATTATTTTCTGCCGTTTGGGCTTCTTGGATCGTAACTCTCTGGTGAAAGCGAATTCCGCTGGCATCCTGATGTTCGCCTTGACGATGTACATCTTCGACGGCTTAAAGGATTGCACTCCCGAGATGCTCGGTTCTATTATCGGACCTATGATTACGTTGATTGTGATCGGTCTCGTCGGGATGTTCTTTGTAGCCTACTTCGTGGCCAAAGCCTTGAAAGTGAGCGTGCCGCTTGCTTTTGCAAACTGTTTGACCGCCCTTTACGGTTATCCGTTTGACCAGATCATCACGATTCAGACGTGTGATGCTCTCACTAAAGATCCTCAGGAACATGCCTTCTTGATGAGCCGCATGTTCCCCGCAATGATTGTGAGCGGGTTCGTCACGGTGACGATTACCTCGGTGATCATTGCAGGTATTTTTGTCAATATGCTCTAAAAAAGAAGTTAGAGCGCTTTTTGTGGACATTGAAAAATGGCGAATTTACAAGAACTTATGGCTAAATATGGCGACTATCAGGTGAAGATGCGTCGCCACTTCCACCAACATCCCGAAATCAGTTGCCACGAATACGAAACGAGTAAGCGTGTGCAGGAAGAATTGACGGCTGCTGGCATTCCTTGGAAGCAAATTGGCCTAGAAACTGGTGTTGTCGCCGAAATTAAAGGTAACCATCCTGGGAAAACTTTCATGCTCCGTGGTGACATGGACGCGCTCGAAGTGCTCGAAAAAACGGGCTGCGACTTTGCTAGCCAAAATGAAGGTGTGATGCACGCTTGCGGTCACGACTGTCACACATCGATGTTGCTCACGGCAGCGCTGATGTTGAACGAAATGAAAGATCAGATTCACGGTACCGTGCGTCTTTTCTTCCAGCCGGCCGAAGAATGCGCCAAGGGTGCTAAGGCCATGATCGCAGGTGGTGCTCTGGATGGCGTTGACGCTTGCTTTGGGATGCACGTCTGGAGTGATATTCCCGCTGGGAAAGTCTCTCTCGAAGTGGGCCCTCGTATGGCCTCTGGTGACCTCTTCAAGATCCACGTCAAAGCCAAGGGTGGTCACGGCGCACAGCCCCACCTTTGCGTGGATGCGGTTGTGGTCGGTGCTGCCATTGTGCAGAATTTGCAGACGATTGTGAGTCGCGAAACGCCGCCAACCGAAACCGCCGTGGTCTCCGTGGGGATCTTTAACGCAGGTACGCGCTTTAATGTGATTGCGGGCACCGCCTACTTGGAAGGCACGACTCGTTGCTTTAATCCTGAAATTCGCGCGAAGTTCCCTGAACAGATCACGCGTATCGCTTCGGAAACGGCAAAGACCTTTGGTGCAGAAGCCGAAGTGGAATACCTCCCGCAAGTACCGCCAACGATTAACGACGCTCGTATCAACGGCATTGCTCTTGAAGCTGCAGAGTCGATCTTTGGTAAGGATTGCGAAGCGGGTTATGGTTGCACCATGGGTGGCGAAGACTTCTCCTACTTCACGGAACGTGTCCCTGGCGCTATGGCCTTCTTGGGCGTTCGTAACGAAGCGCTTGATGCGGTCTACCCACAACACTCCAACTTCTACAAAGTAGACGAAAGCGTGCTCATTAAGGGTGCAGCACTCTATGTGCAGACGGCGCTTAACTTCTTAAACGCCGAAAAATAATCTTTCGCGTTTAAGCTAACCCGCACTAGCCTCTTGAGAAGAACTTCTTTTCCAAGAGGCTTTCCTTTTTGTAACCATCATCATTACAATTACTCACGTCCTTTTTTTCCCCTTCCGTTAACATGGCTCATACGAATGAAATTCCTAATGCGCGCTTCATAAACCGATTAGTTTGAGCGCGTCTTTTTCTGGAGATAAGCATGTCCGAAATTAAACCACTCAATATTTTGATCGTTGACACTGGCTGCAAATTCCATGGCGGTGGCAGTACGCTTAATCACGCGCTCTCACAACACGCTGCCGAGCTCTTAAAGGGCTTTGGCCACAAAGTAACTGTGACTGAGGTCGATCGTGACTTTGACCCGGATGAAGAAGCCATTAAGTTTGCCGAAGCTGACAGCATCATCGTTCAGTTCCCTGGCGGGTGGATGAGCTACCCGTGGCAGTTAAAGCGCTACATTGATGAAGTCTTTATGTGCCCCGCGATTAATCCTAACGACGGTCGTAGCCGCCATGATCACACAAGGCTCTACGGCACTGGCGGCACGCTCACAGGCAAAACTTATATGTTGAGCACAAAGCGTTCACAGAGCCCCTGCAGTTCTTTGAAGGCCGGGGCATTGATGGCGTTCTCTTCCCCGTGCACAAAGCATTCCAATTTATCGGAATGCGCCCCATCACGTCCTTTATCATCAATGACGTCTTTAAGAATCCAACGATTACCGACGACTTTAAGCGTTTTGATGAACACCTCACACGCTTCTATGGAGCTTAATTAGGGAATATTTTTTTCTCGCCTCTACGCCTTTGATTTTCAAAATCAGAGGCGTTTTTTCTATTTAATATCAAAAATATTGAGAAAAAGCATAATTTTATTGATGAAAATCACTAGATCAACGCAAAATCTACTTTAAGTCTGCTAGAGTAGAAAAACGGGAGGAAAAAAACGTTTGTGCGCTCTCTCACACAAACCGTGACCCTCATGCTCATTTCCCCCCCCCCAGCCTGTCGTTTGTGTTTTTACTTTGTATTATGCCTGTCGTTAATCCCGAAACAGTCGTTTCTACTAAGTCTCCTGACACCCCGACTAAAAAGAAAAAACGAGGTCGTCATCCTAAAGGAGATAAAGCATTTGAATTTACGCTTCAAGTGCGCCTTTCTGATGAACAGCACAAAACCTATCAAAACTTGGGAGGTTATGAGTGGTTGCGCCATGTGCTAAACGTTGCTGCCCAAACTCCAGAAGAAGTGAGCCTTGAGCGCGAAGACGAGCCCCTCTTTATTCGTGCACTCCCCTCGACTCAAACCCCTATGACTATTCCAGAAGTGGCCATTCAAGCGTTGGGGACTGACAAGAAAGCAAAGCGAGGTAGTGCCCTAAAAGCCGCTGGCGCCCAGTTCGATCCCGTTTCTCTCTTAACTCCAAGCCCTGAGCGCTCCTTTTTCTACCAAATGCCTGATGATCGACTCCTTGACCTGGGGATTGCTAAAGGTGATATGTTGGTCGTCAAACAAGGGCTTCGTCCCCGCACAGGAGACATTGTGCTCATGGTCGATATTGATGCCACGAAGCCCACTTTCCACGTTGGGAAACTTCTCATCACAGAGGGAGAGCATTTCCTTTGCTCGGAAAACGCAAAAAATCCCTCACCCACCCTTCTTTTTTCGGACTTTCAAAAGTGTCTTTTTGGAGTGGTGGTGAGCTCGGTGAAGCATTTCCGTAAATTCTAATTTTTCCCTAGAGCGCAAAAAACGCGAACACTCCGATAAAAGAGGTTCGCGTTTTTGCTTTTCTAGCGCTGCGTGGGGCAAGGTGGTGTACACCCTGCCCTTTGCGTTACTAGCTGATGCCCAAATTAGGCGGGTTCGTGCCAGGTATAGATCGGCGGCACTTCGCCTTCCCACTTGCTCACCTGAACATTCGCCGTCGAAGCGATGTTACCGTTAGCGAGCTTAGAGGTGGGCTTATTGAGCGTCAAGGTGTTGGAGTTACCGTGAATATCGATTTCTTCACCCTTGATATCCTGCGGGGTGTACCAAGCACCGTGGTGAACCACCACAACACCAGGCATCACACGATCGGTGATGTAAGCACCAGCGAGGATCTTACCGCGGCGGCTCGAGACCAACACGATATCGCCATTTTCGATCTTACGATCCTTAGCATCAGCCGGGTTGATCCAGCACGGTTCGCGACCCTGAATGTCAGCGAAGCGGTTAGAAACCGTGCTATCCAACTGACTGTGCAAGCGATAACGGCTCTTACAGGCCATGAGCGCGAGCGGGAATTCCTTCGTGCTCGTTGCCGTACCTTCCGTTGGCTGGAAGTAAGCCGGGTGACCCAAACAGTCATCGTACTTATAAGAAGCGATCTTGGGCGAGAAGAGCTGAATCAAGCCACTTTTCGTACCGAGAGCGTTAGCCTTCGGATCCTGACGGAATTTACCCATCTGGATGTAGTTGCGGTCTTCAGGCTTCACATCGAACATCACATAGCCCTTCTTCCAGAAATCGGCAAAGGCAGGCATATTGACGCCAATCTTCGCACCAAAGCCACGAGCGTCGGTGTAGAGTTTTTCAATCCACTGTTCGATCGTACGACCTTCCGTGAATTCCTTTTCCACGCCTAAGCGTTTGGCCAATTCGGAGAAGATCCAGTAGTTGGGCTTGGATTCCCACTGCGGTTCGATCGCTTGCTGCATTGCAACGAAGCCGTCATTGGTGTAGGTACCAATGTTGGTAATGTCGTTCGTTTCAAACGTCGTGCAAGCCGGCAACACAATGTCAGCGTGACGAGCCGTAGCCGTCCAGTTGATATCAGAAACCACCACGCAGTCAGGCTTACGGAAGGCTTCCGCAACCTGGTTCGTCTGCGGTTGGTGAGCAAACGGGTTACCACCAGCCCAGAAGACGAAGTGCACTTCAGGCAACTTCATTTTCTTGCCGTCAAAGTCAATTTCCTTACCCGGGGTCAAGAAGCAGTCAGCAAAGCTTGCCACTGGCACAACCAAACCTTCCGGATACGGAACCTTCACAGGGCGAGCGGGTTTCACGCTAGCGCTAATCGAGCCCAAGAACGGAGCATGAGCCAAGGGGGCACCACCGTTGGAGTACTGGTAGTTCGTACCCATACCGCCACCAGGCAAGCCGATCTGACCCAAAACAGCTGCGAGAGCATAGCCCATCCAGTGGAACTGTTCACCGAAGTCGATACGCTGGATACCCCAGCCCATCATGATCATCGTGCGATGTGCGGCCAAGTCTTCAGCCAAAGCGCGGATCTTTTCAGCAGGCACACCAGAGATTTCGGCTGCCCATTCTGGTGTCTTCTTCTTGCCGTCTCCTTTACCAGCAACGTAGTCCAAGAATTCCTGATAGCCAGAGGTGTATTTCTTCAAGAAGGCCATATCAGCCTTGCCCGTATCCACCAAGTGGCAGATCATACCGAGCATCATCGCGGTGTCGGTACCAGGACGCGGAGCGATCCATTCGCTATCCAAGTATTCAGCCGTATCAGGCTTCAACGGGTTGATGGCGTAGGTCTTCACATCCTTCTTGCCCTTCAAGGCACGGAGGTAGCCAGCGCAGTTGTGGATCGTGGTGTACCAGTCGATGTCGTTCGTGACGATCGGGTCAGCACCCCAGAAAACGATACGCTGAGAATTCTGAATCACACTATCCCAGCTCGTGCTACGTGGATCACCCGTTCCCACCACATAGGGGAGAATGCAAGAAATAGCAGCCGTAGAGTAGCTGTTACGGGTCTTAATGTAGCCACCGCACAAGTTGAGCAAACGCTGGAGAAGCGGAATGGAACCCTGCACCTTACCAGTACTCATCCAACCGTAGGAGTGACCCCACACGGCGGCAGGACCATACTTGTCATAAACACCAGCCATTTCGTTGGCAACCAATTCAAGGGCCTTGTCCCAAGAGACACGGACCCAGCGGTCGCGACCACGCTTAGCACGGCTCGAGTGACCTTCCTTCAAATAGGATTCACGAACCATCGGGAAGCGAATACGAGCGGTGTTGTACGGAAGTTCACACAAACCATTCAAATTGACGCTAGGTGCATAGTCATGTTCAAACGGGGTCAAGTGAGTCAACTTGCCACCCTGAACGTGAGCACGTGCAACGCCCCAGCGGTTAGCCGTCATGACTTCACCTTCGTTGATCGTGGACTTACCCAAATCAAACGTGCCAGACAATTTCAGATCAGGCGCTTCCAACTTATCGATTTGCTGGAATTTAGCAGTGCTTTTCTTCGCGGCGGGATTGTCGGCTAAGTTGCGTACACCTTTTTCACCCGGCACCACAGCAGCTTGTGCGGCGGGGATGGTGGCAGCAATACCAGCTGCAGCCGAAGAGGTGAGGAAATGACGGCGGGTTAACTTTGGCATATTAGTATCCTTCAATGCGTTAACGGTGAGCGAGAAGAAATCTGCCCAACGCTCTCAAGGGGTGGTCGAGGGCCGGGATTATGCGAGAGGACTTCTTCTCATAAAAGAAAGGGCAGACCTCTACCAAAAGAGATGTGTCCCTCCCTGCTTAAGGATTAGCGTAAGCAGAAAAAATCTCACCGTTGCATCTAATACTAATTAGGTAACGATTTTTTCATTGACCTCAATCAATCATAAAGACATTAACAAGAGCGCTATTCCTCTAGTGAATAGGCGAAGTAGTCGATTTCAGAGGTAATCCCTAACATTAAATTGTTTACTTAATTTTTATCAGCAATTATTAACCCTGCGATTTTTAAGGTATATTTCCTTAAATTTTTTATTGACTTTTTCTTTTAAGACTTCAAAGTGTTCACTTGGCGTAGCTGCCCTGGGGTCATGCCAAAGACATTTTTAAAGGCCGAAATAAAGGAGGAAGTCGTTTCATAGCCACAGTGTTGGGCAATCGTACCAATATTGACTTTTTCCATCACCATGGGAAGACTCTCAAGTAAATTAAGATGCAGTCGCCACCGCTTAAAGGAAAGCCCTGTTTCCTTCAACACAAGCCGAGAAAGCGTTCTCTCAGTCATATGCACCGATTCCGCCCACTCTGCATTGGTGCGTTTTGCGTTTTCTTTCTTCGAAAATTCTTCGACTAATTTTCTCAAGACAGGATGATTGGGTACAGGAGCAAAACTCACAGGAAGTGACTGCGCCAGCGTGAGCTGCTCCAATATGACTTTCGCTATTGCCTCGTAGTGGTGACGCCCTACTTCTTCGGGGCGTGCTTGCGCAAAATAACGAATCATTTCGTAGGTCATGGTATTAATCATCAGGCGAGCTGGCTTTTTGGGTAATTTTTTCACGAGCTCTGCGTTGGCTTTCACCATGAAAAAGACGGATTCTGCCCCAGGAGCGAGTTCCCCGCTATGGAGCACGCCAGCAGGCACCCACACGACTGAGCGCACAGGAACTGCCAAAACTTCTTTCTCAAGTTGGATATTGACTTGGCCTTGCACAGCAAGAGTAATTTGTCCTGTGCGGTGCTTGTGGAGCACCAATTCACGCTCATCGCAATTAACAACGTTAGCAGCAGAAGCGATAAAGGGCAGCTCTTCGGTTTCTAAATTTTCTGGCCATCGAGTAGGAAATGTTGTGCCCATCGGATTTTCTCCTATCTCCACAGGGGGTCTTACCTTTATTTTGACGCGTTTCTCAGCTTTTTCCACCCACTTCTTTTAGGTGCAAAAAGGGCGACCGATTCAGAAGCTTTATCACAACCCTTCCTTCACAGTCGCCCCCAGGAGATATCTCTTCAAGATGAAGAAACAATGACTCCGTTACGGTACTTTGTACTGGATTTCATGGCAGGTAGAACAAGCGTTTTGAGAAGGCTTGTGTCCCTGATGGCATTCCAGACAGTTAAGACCCACTAAGTGGTTGTAGTGCGGATCAGGCGTTACACCTTTTTTCTTGGTGCGTTCCGCAACCTGATCAAGACTTCCATGGCACGTTGTGCAAGCCGTCATAGGCACCTTTGCGCCTGGTGCTGGAGACTTATCCCTGTGGCACGATGCACAAGCCACACCACGACCCACGTGGCGATCTGCCAAGAACGAGTCCGTTTGAGCCCAGAGGCTAGCGGACGCCACAACTAATGCGCCAAATAACGCAGTTTTTAATAACGATTTTTGCATAGCTCTCTCCCGATTATCCATGTGCTTTTGCGCGAGCCGTTGCGTGACGAGCTGCCACACGGCCAAAGACCATGCAGCCCCCTAACTGGTTACCACCGATGTCATCGTGCACCCAGACACCACCAGCGGCGGCACCTGCGGCATAAAGCCCTGGTACAGGTTCATCTTCCCAGGTCACCACGTTAGCGTTCACGTTGATCTTCGGACCACCCATGGTATTAGCCATACCACCAGCAGCTGGGATCATATAGAACGGGCCCTTTTCAAGAGCATGAGGCGTAGCAAATTCGTACGGAGGATCGAGTTCTTTTGCCTTACCTGCTTTCACAGCGGCATTGAATTCTTTCACCGTTTCTTCGAGAGCTTTTGCCGGAACGCCAGCAGCCTTCGCTACGTCGGCAATCGTCTTGCCACTCGGGACTTTGTAGCCCAAGTTGGCAAAGCGTTTGAGAGTCTTAGTTAAAATTTGGTCATTATCATCAGCATCGCTACCAATCAACATGAAGGAGCGATTGTCTGGCGTGAGGTTGGCGATACCTTTGGCCTTAGGCACTTGAAGCCAATCTTCTGGCAAGAAGCGCTTACCAGCAGTGTTCACCTGAATACCGTAGCCCGCATGCATCAAGGGAGACGGATTCGCGTGCCCAGTCGGCGTGATCGGACCCGCATAGAACTGGTCCAAATAAACCAACTTCGCACGAACTTGCATACCCATAGTGATATTTTCACCCACGCTCCAAGGAGAGGCGCGCATCACGAGGTTATTTGCCCACGGACCAATCCAAGCACCCGTCATAGCAGTATTGGCACCGTAGCCACCCGTCGTCAAAATCACTCCACCCTTGGCAAGATAATTCTTGCGACCTTCAGGTGTATGGCAAGAAACGCCTTCAACTTCGTTATTTGCCGTAACGATGAGTTCGATCGCGTTCGTGTTATAGCGAATCGGAACTTTCTTTTCGTTTAAGGCTTTAAGCAAGCAGCGAATTAACATCGAACCGCCTGTAATGCCGTTACCTTGCGAAATCACGCAACGAGAAAGCTCTGGTGAGGGAAGGTTTTCCCAAAGCTTGAAAGGTACGCCTTTCTGAATCAACCAATTGACACCCTCGCCCGCTTCTTCTGCGTAGAGTTTGATCAATTCAGGGTCGGACTTATAGCGAGAGAGTCGCATCATGTCGGCGACAAAAGCTTCCTTGGTATCTTCTGGGTGATGCTTTTGCATGTCGCTACCCACTGCTGCGATCCAACCCGAAGAGTACACCGTCACGCCATCAGGGCGACCGCGCTTTTCGAGCAGAACGACGTTAGCGCCCTTTTCTGCGGCTTCCAGTGCAGCACACATACCAGCCATACCTGCACCAACCACCACGACATCAAACGTTTCCGTTGGGAATTCCGACTCACCACTATGAGACGAGCCTTTTGCAAACACATCGGTTAAACCGACAGTCATACCTGCACCAAGCAAGCTACCTTTTAAAATTTCACGACGTTTTAATTGCATCGTTATCTCCTTCAATTACTGCGCATACAGGATACAGAAGTGACACTGGACGTTATGTAAGGGGTTAGTCCTGTGCTCACCATTTAGCCTAAGTCAGGAGAATTACTTAAACAATCCTTAAATTGGACAACTTATACGGCAATCCTGCCAAACAGCCTTTTTTCTTTACTTAGGGAAAAACCCTCAATTTTCAGCAGGTTAGGAGATTTTTCTTTCTTTTTTTGGGGAGTCTGTAAGTCAAATCTAATACCCCATTTTTACCCAATCCCTTCTCATAATGGACAGATAAGGGACTGAGACTCATCAAAATTGTTTGCTTTAGAAAGAAGATTGAAAAGAACAAAGTAGGGAAAAGCGGGCAAGAAGAAAACTCTTCAATAGTTAAAGGTTAACAATAGTATAGTTAATACTAAACCTTTGTAATCACCCTCTTGCAGAAGAAAAAAAGAGCGTCTCAGGTAGCGCGCAGAGAGACACTCGAAAAGGAGCAAAAGAGGATGGAGCTAGAAATCGTCTTTTGCCTCTTCTCTGAAAGCGTGTCGTTACGCGCCACCTTTGACGCTCCCTTCTAGGAGACAACTTAGGAGAGAAGTTGATGAAAAAGCTCGTCAGGCTTGGTGAAGTCGGCACTATGACCTAAGAATGGCACCGACTCCACCTCGCGCTAACTTTTTAGGCTTCCTTGTAGCCCGTCACATACTTCCCGGCCATAAAGCCAGAGGTATGCGCAAAGCCACAAGCATTGCCACCACAGTAGAAGGCACCGTGCACCCCTGCCACGGTTTCACCTGCTGCGTAGAAGCCAGCAATAGGCTTCAAATCCCAGCCGAGAACTTCAAAGTGCTCGGTCACTCGCACACCACCCGAGGAGAGGTTATTCCACGGGAACATGCGAATTAAGTACCAAGGACCGTCTTTCAACTGATACTGCTGGTCAGAGCGACCAAACTGCAAGTCATTCTTCGTTTCAACGGCCTTATTCCAAACTGCGAGCTGCTTCTTGAGCCCATCGAGTTTGACGCCCGACTTCTCGCAAAGCTCTTCCAAGGTGGCACACTTCCAGAGGTTTTCACCCTTGGCAAACTCTGCTTCTACGCGCTCTGGCGGGCGGTTGACCACAAAGCGAGCACCATGCTCATCGACGATATTGCGCACAATCGCAAGCCCTAGTCCAAGACCCTCAGGTTTCACACTTTCGCTCACGCTCTTGAGTTTTGCAAAGTCCTCCTCGCTAATCGCGGGACCGTTATCCGCCACAGTGACACTCACCTCTTTTTCAGAAAGATTGAGCGTAATGCTCACCTGCGCTGCAGCTTTATCTTCTTTATTGGTGAGCGCTTCGTGAGCGTTTTTGAGAAGGTTAATAAAGAGTAGTTCAACCTCTAGCCCATGCCCCATGATCATGACACCTGGTGGCAGAGGATTGGGAGAAAGCACCATTTTGCCGACACGGAAAGATTCACTTTCGCGCACTGCAGCCATAATGGAAGCTGAGAGGTCGACCGGCTCGTGCTCCGAGAGATCTCTTTTGGCATAGGAGCGCACACGATCCACAATCGTTGCGATGCGCTTTGCTTCGCGCTCGGCTCCACTCACTGCCTGATCAATCACGGTATCGGGCGTCGCTGCGCTCGCTCGCTTCCTTCCCTTCTCCACCGTGCTGCAACTTCCACTTGAGAATAGCGGTGTAGTTAATGACAGAGGTCACGGGTTGCTTTAACTCATGCGCAATCATGGCACAGAGTTGGCTAATCGCCCCCATACGTTCCATTTGTTTGAGTTTTTCACGAGTCGCGAGCTCCGCCTTTTGGAGCTTGTCGCGCTCCGTTAAACTCACTTGAAGTTCTGAAGTGCGACGACGCACTAAGCAGCGCAGACGCCACTCGTTTAAAAGAAGGAAGGCAAGAATCGCCACGGCGCCAATCACGTAGGCCTGATAGCGTGCCCAAAGAGAGCTGAGTGATTTGTCGTCTAGGTAAGACCACGCTCCCAAATGTAGTTTTTCTTGAAGGGCTCTCACACTGTGAAAGTCGCTCGTGACCTGCCAGGAGTACCCTGCTTCGTCAGGTATAGTCCCCAAAAGTGCAATGGCAATGTCCTTTGAAAGCTCAGGATCCGTGTCAGGCAGTGCCGCAGCAATCATGTCGGGGAAAAGACTGGTGGAATGTTGGCGGGCAAGTGAGTCTTCTTTCTTGATATTAAGAACGCGTAGTGCGCCTTTAGCCAGCAAACCATCCTTTTCTGCGCGCTCGACCAAACACGCAGGCACAATCCCAGCGTCATAGTGCCCTGAAAGCACACCTGAGAGCACGTTTGGCATCCCATAGCCAAAGAAATCGACCGTAGAAAAATAGCGCCTTGCCTCGGCTGGCGTGAGATTCATTTCATCGTTTAGCGCGAACCAGCCATCCAATGCATTAGGGAGTGTGGCAAGAAGCTTTTTCCCAGCTAAATCCGGAATCCCCTGCAGGTCTTTACGATCGCTTCGCACGACAAGAGCTCCACCCACTGAGCGGCTGGGGTCCTTAGCAAGGCTGATTTTGCGCGTTGCAATTGGGTGTACAGCCACTTTGTCCATCAAGGTGACAACAGAGGCAACAGGTGCCACGAAAACATCTGGCTTAGCAAGCGCAAGATCGCTCTCAAGCGTCAACCCTGAAAGACGGGCAACGGTAATGCGACGATTGGGAAGCGCTTTTGAGAGGGCATTGACCATCGGGTCAATGGTGGAAGCCACGAAATCGGGCTCTGCGGATTCCACAAACCCGACAACAACGGGAGGAAGAGGAGGTGCATAGTCAGGAGCAGCGCTCAAGGTGGACACGACTCCTGAGAGCATGAGTGCGCAGAGCGCCATGCGGGCGCCCTGTTGATAGCTAAAAGGTTCCCCTTCTCTCATAGCACTCTATGAGCCAAAGCCTTATGCCTTGACCTGAACAGTTGCCCCATCAGCAGCCTGAAGTGGCAAAACTTTAAACTGTGGATATTCCTCACGCAGTGCCTTCAAGACCTTTTGGGCAACCTCATCGGAATCCGCCACTGCCATCAAGGTCGAACCAGAACCGCTAATAAAGAGCGTGGCAGCACCATTGGCTTTGGCAATCTCACGGACTTTTTCATAGTCTGGAATTAACGTCGCGCGCAAGGGTTCATGCAAGCGGTCTTCGCAAGCTGCGGAGAGCAACGAGGCACTTCCCTTTTCGAGCGCCTTAGCCGTGGCCAGAGCGTGCGAAATATTAAAGACCGCGTCGGCAAAAGGCACCGTAGGCTTTAAGAGGCGGCGTGCTTCATGCGTGCTTACTTCATAATTGGGGATCACCGCAATGAAGTGCCAACGAGCGTTAATGTCGTAGGGAAGTGACTTCGCTTCGCCTTCGCTCACAAAACTCGCGCAAAGCCCACCAAAGAGCGCTGGGGCAACGTTATCAGGATGACCTTCTAGGGCATTCAAAATCTGAAAGAGTTCCTGATGGTCTAAGCGGTTCCCTAAAAACACATTAGCCGCCAAAACACCAGCCACAAGGCAGGTGCTCGAAGATCCCAGTCCACGTGCTACAGGCACTTCAGCGTTAATTTGAATCTTGACGCCAGGAGGGACTTCACCCACTTTGTCGTAGACGCACTTAAAGGCTTGCCAAACGAGATTATCCTCATTGGCATATTCTGCGGGGCAGCCTTCAATGACGAGCTTTCCAGCAGGTTCAAAGACAAATTCACTCCAAAGCGAAAGGGCCAACCCCATGCAGTCAAAGCCTGGGCCAATATTGGCCGTCGTCGCAGGCACTTTTACCGTCACTTTCATCATTTTTTTCTCCCTAGTGGCGTTCTTACTTGAAGATACGATTCATGGCGCCTTCCACGAAGCTGTCCATCTGAGCGACTTCGAGAACATCCGTGTGGCGCACAGGCTTTTCACGCAAACTGCTTAACGCGACTGGTGGATTAGTCTTGGTACGCTCTTGAAGCTTGGCCATCACTGCAAAGTCATCGAGTCCGTCGCTTCCGCCCTTCACAATCGCGCCATAGACATCACGGCTAAATTTGTAGGGGCTAGCGGTCGAGAGCACCACCATCGGTACCTCATCTTCTTTCACTTCACGCGCAACTTTGACCGCAACAGCCGTATGCGGATCAATCACGCGACCTTCTTTTTCCCACACTTCACGAATGGTTTCGCGCGTTTCATCGTCGGTTGCAAAGCCGCAGAAGAAGGTGTGCTGAATTTCACAAAGCATATTAGCGGGCACCTGATAAACACCTTCTTCTTTCAAGTCTTTCATGAAAGCCGCAACCTGTTCGGTGTTCTTTCCAGAGACGTAGTAAAGGAGACGCTCTAAATTGCTCGAAATCAGGATGTCCATGCTGGGGCTGATCGTCTTTTCAAAGTTGCGACGGCGATCGTAAACACCAGTCAATAAGAAGTCGGTTAACACATGGTTGGCGTTACTCGCCACCACCAAGCGACGAACCGGTAAGCCCATCAGTTTGGCAAAGTAACCCGCCAACACGTCGCCAAAGTTCCCCGTCGGGGCGGCAAAGTCGACTTCGTCACCCAACTGGATAGCACCCTTTAAGAGCAACTGACGGTAGGCATCAAAGTAGTAAACCACCTGGGGAGCCAAACGACCAATGTTGATAGAGTTAGCGCTCGAAAGGCGCACATCGGCGCGAGGAGAACCTTTCTGGAAGAGTTCTTTCACTGCGCTTTGCACATCATCGAAATTCCCTGTAACAGAGGCCACTGCCACGTTTTCGCCCGCCTGCGTCACCATCTGCAAGCGCTGAATATCGCTTACCTTCCCTTCTGGGTAGAAAACAGCAATGCCAATATCTTTCACGTCTTGGAAACCTGCCAAGGCAGCTTTACCCGTGTCACCACTCGTCGCGGTCGCGATCATCACCTTGTCCTTTTTGTCTTTGAGACCCAAGGACATCAATTGTGGCAATAAGCAAAGGGCTAAGTCTTTAAAGGCAGACGTGGGACCGTGATAGAGCTCAAGCAACCAGTCGCGACCTAAAGGGGTCACTGGCGTAATTTCTTCCGTGGCGAACTTCCCTCTATAGGCACGTTCCACAGCACCTGTGAGCTCATCAGTTGAAAAATCATCAAGAAGAATGGAGAGCACCCGCACTACGAGGCTACTGTAGGATTCGTTAGCGAGCGTAGCGAGATCGATTTTTTTCTCGCCCAACGCGTCACTCACAAAAAGACCACCATCATCGCTCAACCCTTGAACAATTGCCGTACGAGCGTCGACGGCATGATCGGTAGAGCGCGTGCTGTGATAAAGCATAATTTTTCCTTCTTACTTGGCAATAATTTTCGAGGCAAAATCAGCCCCTTAAAGACAAATATCTTTTCATTGTTGCACATTTCGTGCTCAAGGGGGATTTCTGAAGAAGACTTGTTAGTGCTCTACCCTTCTGAAGAACGCTTCTCCGCTTTATTGACGGAAACGTTGATATCCCCAGCCAATTAGCATCAAAACGAGAAAAATAGCGACAACAGCGCAGGCTAAGAGGCAGCATGACGCCGTATCCATGAATTTCCACTGAGGAATGAGATACCAACCATCCGCAGATTGGTAGAGGTGAATAAAGTAGGCCTGAATATCAGAAAGTTCCGCCCCACGCGGCACAATCGGCGCATCGTAACCGCAGTCGCCCGTTGGTTTAAACCAACTTGGTGCCCACTTGTCGAGTGGCAAACCAAAAGGGAAAGCGGGCTCTGAGGAACCCCCCTGCATCCCAAAAAGGTCGTCCATATCGTCAGAGTGGACAGCGTGATGCATTTTTGCTAAATGAACAGCAGAAAGTGTCGTGTAGATGAGCCCATAAATACTCACCACATAACCTGCCAACTTCAGTAGCACCGCTTTCGGATTGATCATCGCAATGATGGCACCCAACGCAATCACTAGATTTCCATAACGGATAAAGACACACTGCTCACAAGGATGCATGAAAAACCATTCTTGGAAAATATAATGTGCCACTAGCACCATCGCAATCATCGCTGCGGCAATAATCCCCCAAGGCCAACGGGTATCCTGCCAATCAGCCAAGGTGTTTAATGGATCATGGGCGAGATTTTTAAAGAAACGAATCATGGTGCTACTTTTCGTGCGAAGTTAAAGAGGAAGGACTCTGTCATTTCGCTACAAAGTCCTTCTAGAAAGAGAATAAATTAAGGCAACGCTTTGAGTTCTTTGATGGTCTCAAACATCGCATCAAGGCTACGAATGCTCTTAATCATGATGAGATATTTGCCGTTGACAACGTAGGCAGGAATCCCCTGAATCTTAGCAATGGCATAACTGTTAGACCACTCTTTTCTCAGAGCTTGCACTTCGGGAGAGGTACGTTCTTTATTGAATTCGTCAAGCGTGACGCCAGTCGCCTTTGTGAGCGTTTCTAAGAACTGCGCTTCCCCGCCGTCCCAACGTTCACCCATACGATGGTAATCCCCATAGAGCGTCTTTGTCGCTTTAGAGAAAAGGCTATCAGGGGACTCAATATCTCGCCCTGCCGACTTATCTTTTAAGAGGCAAACAATAAAGAATTCCGTCACCACCACGCCATACTTAGCACGCGTTTCTAAGTATACGGGCTTAAATTTCAGCCCCAATTCTTTTTCAACACGTGGCAAAAGTTTGGAATCGACGCGGTCGTCATACTTGTAGCAAAACGGGCTGTCGTAGCTAAAAATCTTGATAAGCGTCCCTTCACTATTCGGGAATGGGGTTTCGAGCTTCACATAGTCTTCGCCTTCAGTGAGTGCAGAAGCGGGCAAACTCACCCCCCATTAAAGCAGCGCTCAATGTGAATGCCATCAATTTCAACGTATTGCGACGTAACATACTTATTCTCCAAATCTCCTCATTTCGAGGAATGTCTAAGGGTAGTCAGCTTTGACGCCAACTACCCTCTTTGGTCCAATCTTACTGTGTTTTGAGAAAAGCTGAGAAAACTTTCTCCTGCTCTCCGCCTCGCTTCTCCTCAAAACAAATGTAGCGTGGTCTTGCACTCCCAAAAGAGAAATACAAAAGACCACGCTACACTGTTGTCCTCATTTTAAGCAGTTTATGCTTCTACCCCGTTTAAACGAGAAAGCATTTTTTCAAACATCTGCAAGCCAAACAGCATGCATTCGGGTTGAATATCAAAATTGGCACGATGGTGTCCTGGATGTTGCGTTCCATAGAGGAAAAAGACCGCTTGCCCACCTTTTTCAATCACTCGTCTCATGAAATGAGTGCGGTCTTCCGACGCGCTGGGACGGCTTTCCTCTTGAACATTTTTCACCTGGGGAATTGTTTTAGCCACTTCAAGAGCAATTTTCACCAACCCTTCTGATACAGGCAAGGTGCTAGCGCGCCCTACGGCTTTCACTTCTTGTTCAACCCCGTAAGTCATTGCGACACCTTTTGCGATTTGGTAGACCTGAGACTCCAGATACCTCAACAACCCCTCGAGTCTCCACTTGCATTTTGGCATGAACTGGGGTGACATTACGTCCTTCTCCAGCGACGAGTGTTCCGACACTCACGTGGCTATCTCCAGCACTGTGACGAGGTATTCCGCCAATCATCAGAGCGCAGGCAGCAGCCATCAAGGCACTACGACCTTTTTCAGGGTCACTGCCTGCATGAGAAGGTTGACCCGTAAACTCAATATCGAGCTTAGAGCTCGCCAACAACCCACCCGTTAAAATAAAAATTTCGCCTAATTTAGCCTGTCCACCAACGTGTGCCCCCATAAAGTAATCAACATCATCCACAATACCTGCGCGCGACATTGCATAAGCGCCACGACAGCCTTCTTCTGCAGGCTGGAAGATAAAACGGATTTTGCCCTTGAGCTTATTTTTGTTCTCCGCTACCCATTTCACTACGCTCAATCCAACCGAGGTATGTACATCATGTCCACAAGCATGCATCAATCCTGGATTAAGTGATGAAAAGCCTTCCTTATTGGGAATATGATCCTCAGCTCGCGTCTCTTGCACGCAAACACAGTCCATATCGAAGCGACAAGCTGTCGTGGGACCAGGGCGCCCTGTGTCTATTTCCGCAACGACACCAGTCACCCCATTGAGAGACTCGATGAAATCAGAAGGAACGCCCCAAGAAATAGCGCGTTCCATTGCTTTTCGCACTTTTTCTTCATCGCGGCCCATTACATCCACTAATCCATGGCCTGTTCGATAAGAAACACCCAGTGATTCAAGCCGCTGCAACATAATAGGTCGCAAAGAACTCAGTCCATCCTTCTTCAGGATGTTAGTGCAGTGTCTGGCGATCTTCCTTCAATTGTTTTAAAAGCACTTCTTCATTCATCATTTTCTCCCTAAGAACCTTCTGCTTCGTTCAGCTCACTAGACAAATAAAAGTTTCGCTCGAACCTGTAGCCGAGAACAAAGCCACGCGAGAGCTAAACCTACAGCAGAAAAGAACATTCCAACGTATGCGCATTCATGAAATGCCCACCCCGAAGCCTGTAAAGACTTCATTAGCATCGGTCCAAGTAGGCCCGCCATAGCGAACCCAGTAAACATAAAGCCGTAATTGACGCTCGCATTCACGACGCCAAACTGTTCCGCAGTGAGCCCTGGATAAATCCCCATAAATGCCCCAAAAGAAACCCCAACGCCTAACGCCCCACAAATAAAAAGAGTGTGTTCGTCTGGTGTGGCATGACTCATGGCAAAAATACCCAAAGCCGCAGAAACCAAGGCAATACTTAAAACACTTAATCGACCGATTTTGTCTGAGAGTCCTCCAGAAATGAGCCGAGAGGTCATATTAGCGAGTGCTATCGCGGAAACTACTCCTGCAGCCTCCGCAACAGTAAACCCCGCATGAACACGAGCCAATGTAGCCCCTTGAGAAATCACCATCATCGCAGGCATCGCCCCACACATTAAAAGAGCGAGCATCGGCCAGAAAGTCGTACTGCGCAACATTTCCGACCAGCGATACTGTTTGGGCATGGCTCGATCGCTACTTCCCTTTGGAGAACCTTTAGCAAAAAATTCTCCAAAACTATCTGGGCATCGCTCAAAAACAAAGCTTCCTGCAACAATCACTATCCCAAAAAATGCTCCCAATATTAAGAACGTATTGTCAACGCCATATTGCGAAATGAGCATATGAGCAACAGGCGGTAAAACAACCGAACTCAACCCATAAGCGGCTGTGGCAATTCCTCCCACAAGACCTCGCTTGTCAGGGAAAAAGCGCATGGCAGTGCTAATCCCCGCGCCATAAGTGAGCTCGAGTCCAAGTCCATAAATCACACCATAAGCCAGAGTGATCCCTGTCGGAGTATTCATTAGCCCGCACAGAGCCATGCCTCCCCCAACGAAAAGACCACCACAGAGCACGACATAGCGCGGACCAAGACGCACCACCCAAAATCATGGGAAGAGGAGCTAATCCGTTGGCGAGCCCAAACGCAATTGCTAAATCGCCTGCGCTTAAAACAACTCCCGTCGTTTGTGTGAGCCATTCAGCGGCAGCTGCAGACAAAACGCTCCAGGCATAAATCGATCCTAGACAAAGATTAATGAGGCAAATCACCGCTAGAAGCCACCAGCGCTTTTTCAGTAGGCGTTCGTGTTCTTTCATCTCTATCTCACAAAAGGGTCAATGCCTCTTTGCGCGTTTGACAAACCTTTTTCTGGAAATCCAGGACACTCGTAACCCACTCTTGGAATTGATTCACCTTACGGTTTGCAGCTTCGAGTTGCTCCGCAATCATTGCTGGAGAGGCGCTACCCACGGTGCGACGATGAGCCAAAATCAGTGCTGGATCCAGAGAGGCACGAAGTTTTTCTTCGTTGAGCGGAAAGTCGAGAGCGAGGTTTTTCTCTTTTGCCCATTCACGCCAACAAGCGCACACTTCTTCGTACTGTACCGAAGCAGGCGTCTTGCCATTCGTACGAGCCCAGGTCACTAGTGCAGAAGCAAACCCATGACCAGTCCGGAAGTCAACATTGGCATTACGAACTAAGCCATCAGCAATCTCTTGCGTGCAAGTCCAATCTGCATTGAGTTCAGCCAGTGCACGTTCTCGATCTACTTTGAGATTTTCTACCAAACCCTTTATTGCTATGGTGCCAATTCTCTTGGGACAAGTTGGTCTGCCAGGAACGAACTCCGGCGAACACGAAGGAAACACTCCCTTCCCAGCGGTTTATCTCCCCATTGGTAAGAACCCCATCAAGGCAACGATTCCAGTCTATATGTGGACGGATGCTATTTTGCGTGGTCATGAAATGAGTCGCCGCACCGATGCCGTCAAAGGTGTCGAACAGCTGAAATCTGATATCAAGATGATCATCAACTCTGGTGGCAATACCATGATCAATCAGCATGGTGACTGCAACTGGACGCATAACGTCCTTCAAGATACCAGTAAGCTGGAATTCTTGGTGGTCTGTGACAATATGATGACGCCGAGCGCTCGCTACGCTGACATTCTTCTCCCTGATGTTTTGGGACCAGAAACTAACGATATCGCTGCCAATGGCGGTAGCCATGGCGACGTCGCTGCTCTTTTGGCTATTCAAGAAGCCGTCAAACCGCAATTTGAACAGAAACCCAGTTGGGAAATCTGCCGCTTGATTGCTGCGGAATTAGGTCTTGAAGAAGCCTACACCGAAGGGCGCGATCAAATGGGTTGGGTGAAGTGGTGCTACAACGAAACACGCAAAAAAGTACCACAGCTTCCTTCCTTTGATGAATTCTGGAAAGCTGGCCTAGCGAAAGTTTGGCATTACCGCAAAGATCCGATTGCTCTCGCCTCTTTCCGCGCCGATCCTGAAAAGAATAAGTTGAAGACTCCTTCTGGGAAGATTGAAATTTATTCAGAACGCCTTGCAAAAGAAACCGCTGATTGGATTCTCCCAGAGGGCGGCAAGATTTCGCCAATTCCGACCTTCGATCAGACTTGGGATATGCCTGGTTCTGAAGAAGCAAAGAAATTCCCGTTGCAGTGCTTCGGTTTCCATGGTCACGGTCGCATCCATTCGACCTTCCACAACCTGCCACGTTTGCGTAGTCTGCACCCCGATGCAGTCTATATGAATGTGTTGGATGCCGCTGAACGTGGTATTTCCGACGGAGACAAAGTCTATATCTTCAATGATCGTGGCACGGTTCTACTCCCTGCCCGCGTCACTCCTCGCATCATGCCAGACGTTGTGACCATTCCTCAAGGTGCTTGGTATCAACCCAAGACGATCAATGGAAAGACTGTGGACGTAGGTGGCTGTATTAACACGCTCACCAACCACCGTCCTAGCCCATACGCTAAAGGGAATGCTCAACACAACATCATGGTTAATGTTCGCAAGGCCTAACATAGGGAGGATAACAAGAGGGCTCAAAAAGGCTTTTACATTGATGTCGCCCGCTGTACGGGCTGCCGCACTTGCTCCGTGGCTTGTGCTGACAACAAAAACACCCCAATCGGGATTAATTTGCGCCGCGTCATCGAAGTGGAAGGCAGTGGTTGGACTCGCAATTGGGATGGTAGTTGGAGACAAGATGTCTTTGCTTACTACATCTCGATGGCCTGCAATGAATGTGCAGACCCCACTTGCGTTAAAGTTTGTCCGACCAAAGCACACTTTAAGCGCAACGAAGATGGATCGGTGGTGATCAACACCAACAAGTGCATTGGTTGTGGAATGTGCGCTAAGGCTTGCCCCTACGATGTTCCTCAACTTGACGTGAAGGCAGGCAAAATGCTCAAGTGCGATGGGTGCTTAGACCGTACTGCAGAGGGCGGACAACCTATTTGCGTGGAAAGTTGCCCTGAACGCGCGATCGAGTTTGGTGATATTGAAGAGTTGCGTAAAAAGCATGGCACTCTTGATGCATTGGCTCCCATGCCGACTGGTGAACAAACTAAACCATCGCTCATTATCCATCCAACCAAAAATGTCAAACTGACTGGCTCCACGAATGCAACAGCACACCGCTTCTAAACGGTCACTAGTTCGAAATCAACGCTACTTCGGGGCTCTCTGGAGTAGCGTTTCCTTTTGCTTATTTTGGCGTTTGAACAAGATGATCTATCAACTTCAACGCCCAATCAGAAAGTTCACCCTCGTCTTTAGGTCGAATAATGCTACGGTTTCTCTCTGCCCACTCATCTTTTAATTCCAAAGCCTGCACCCCTTTTGCAGTCTGGTGCATGAAGGCACTGCGTCCCAATACAGCAATCCCTACCCCAGCCTTGACCCAGTCAGCTAAAAGGAATTGATTGTCTACTTGAATACGAGGCTCAATCACATGACCCAGTTCTTTTGCTCTGCTGTAGACAAACTGCTGCATTGCGCTTTCGCGCGTCAGAGCAACAAATTCGTAGGCAAGCGCTTCTTTAAAGTAGATGGCCTTTCGGTTGGAGAGTGGATGTTCCTCAGCGGGCACAATCAACACAAGGCGGTCGTCTCTATACGGCAGGTCCGTCAATTCTGGATACTCTCCTTCCATCACCCCTACCCCAAAATCGGCTTTTCCAGTTCTCACCGCATCGATCACATCGGGAGAGGTCATTTGCTCAAGCTCAATTCGTACTTGTGGATACTGCACCATAAAGCTCGTTAAGTCTTTGGGAAGCGCTTCAATTGCCGCACTATAGTTCGCCACAATGCGCACAATGCCTTGCGCTTTTTGCGCATAGGGAGCGAGCTCCTTAGCCATCTCTTTCATTTGAAGGGAGTGCTCTTTTGCATAGCGATAAACAATCGTGCCCGCGCGGGTGAGTGTCAATCCCTTCGCTTCACGGTTAAATAGCGTCACTCCCAATTCTTCTTCCAAATTTTTTAATCTTGCTGAGGCCGATGACGGAGAGAGGAATACACGCTGCGCGCCACGCGTGAGATGTTGCTCATCAGCAATCGCTAAAAGCAGAGCGAAATCGACAAAAGAGAAATGATACATTGTTCGGAAAATACGAAAGCTCTATTGAAAAAATCCCAATGGCATTATAGGGACTCGATCATTATACTTGTCTCTGACAAAGAAAAATGCTGAATCCAAACAAAGTCATTGTTTCCTAGTCAATCTGCCTTGTTCGTTATTTACGAATAAATAGAACATAGCAAATTCTCCCTACTCACGGAGCACCGATTTCTTTGTGAGTCTGGGAGACCCTATAAAGGAGAATGCTCCAATCTGGGAAGAGGACGCCCAGACAAGCATTCTCCTTTATGTTTTTTATGCGATCTTTTTTCTTTTTCTCTCCTATTTGGACTAGGTTATTTCGCTTAGAGGGTATTCACGGTGGGGGAGAAAAGTGACAAAACCCCGTTTCACAGAGTAATATCAATAATGTGTTTAACTTTTTTGGTCTTCTACTGTTATGAAACAAATAAAGATCGCTGTCTTAGGCTACGGCACGGTTGGCCGAGCTCTCGTTGAGCTCCTAGACCAACATGACCTTGGTATTGAAGTCAAGTACATCCTTCGTCGTCCTGGTAAGGCGACAGGCACAGACACGCGCATGACAGACACAGTGGAGACTATTCTGCATGACTCGGAGCTTGATGCCGTCGTTGACGTTCTAGCGGGCCCTGAGCCCGCTTTTTCGTATATGCGCTCTGCGCTCGAAGCGGGACTCTCTGTGGTTTCTGCCAATAAGGCTGCGCTCGCGCGTGATCTCAAGGGCCTCACCGAACTTGCTCGCAACCGTGGCGCGCATCTCCTTTACGAAGCGTCCTGCGGGGGTGGTATGCCTATCATCGAGTCGATTAAGAAAGCGGTGCGCTTTGATCGAATTGATGCCATGCAGGGGATTTTGAATGGTACTTGCAACTTCATCCTCGACATGATGGGTTCCGAAGGTCTTTCCTTTGAAGCAGCGCTCAAAGAAGCCCAGCGCTTGGGCTACGCTGAAGCCGATCCCACGACGGATATCACCGGGGAAGATGTGCGCAACAAAGCCATCATCGCTTGCTCCCTTGCCTTCCAGGGTGAAGTTGCTCGTGATTTCCCTGTGATGGGCTTAGTGGGGATGCCTGCTGACTTAATGCCTCGCCTTCAAAAAGAAGGGAAAGCCTTGCGTCTTATGATGCTCGCTCGCGCACAAGAAGGTCGTTACGCCATTGGGGTCGTGCCTGTGATTATTTCTGACACGGCAATTCCTGCGACGGTCAAAAAGAACTTTAACTACGCCGAGCTCTCTTGCTCGAGTTTAGGGCAGCTCTCTTTGATCGCTCAAGGCGCAGGTGGTGTGCCCACGGCAGATGCCATTATTCAAGATTTGCTCAATTTAGTTGCCGATAGTGCGACGGAGGGACGCCTCGATGGATCGCTCGTCTACGATCCATCACTTCTAACAGGGACAGTCTACTTGGGCGACGGGCTCACTTCTGGGGTGAGCCTTCACGACGCGGTGAAATTCGCGCGTGAAAACAATCAGTTCCTCGCCTTTGAACCAGACTAAGCCTTCTTTTGAACTAAATTGAATTTTCGCCTTCAAAAAGGACGAACAAAAAAATGATCAAGATTACGAAATTTGGCGGCAGTAGCGTTGCCGATGCTGAACAGTTCCGCAAAGTCAAAAGCATTATCGATGCGGATCCCTCTCGTCGCTTTGTGGTGATTTCCGCCGCAGGGAAACGCCACAAGAAAGACAATAAGATTACGGATTTGCTCTACTTGTGCCACTCGCACGTGCTCTACCACGTGGATCCGAGCCCACTTCTCAAAACGATTACGGACCGTTTCTTTGAAATTAAGGAAGCCCTCGGTCTTTCTACCCACATTGAAGAAGAGATCGCTGAATTTGGCAAAAAACTGCCTGATATGAGCGTCGACGAAATCGTGAGCCGCGGGGAATACTTTACCTCTCGCTTGATGGCCGACTTCTTGGGTTTCCCCTTTGTGGACGCCAAAGACGTCATTGCCATGCACTTTGACGGCTCTTTTGATTACGAAACGACGCAGAAAAACCTGATTGCGGTGATGCAAAAGGTTGACCGCTTCGTAATGCCAGGCTTTTACGGCAGCTACCCTGATGGGGAAGTGAAGGTGATGAGCCGTGGTGGTTCCGATATTTCGGGCTCCATTCTCGCTCGTTGCCTCAACGCTGATCTCTACGAAAACTGGACGGACGTCTCGGGCTTCTTGATGACGGATCCTCGCATTGTGCCAGGAGCGAAAAACATTCAGAAGATTACCTTTTCTGAATTGCGCGAACTCTCCTATATGGGCGCGAGCGTCTTACATGAAGAAGCGGTCTTCCCGTTGCGCGAACAGAATATTCCGCTCCAAGTTTTAAATACCAATCGCCCGAGCGATCCAGGTACCATCGTTTTGGATTCGATTGACCCCGATCCCGCTGACCCACTCGTCACGGGGATTGCAGGGAAGAAAAACTTCGTCGCCATCGAAATTTCCAAGAAGCATATGTCTAACAGCGTGGGCTTTATCCGCAAAGTGCTGGAAATTCTCGAGCAGTACAAAGTCTCGGTGGAACATCTCCCCTCGGGGATTGATTCCTTTAGCGTGGTGGTGAATCAGGCGGATGTGGCCAACAATATTCACGAAATCATTGCTCGTATCAAGGATAAGACGGGCGCAGATTTGGTTCGCCTCACCGAACCTTTTGCCTTGATCGCTATCGTGGGTCGCAACATGATGGCTCGCTCTGGGACCTCTGGCCGCCTCTTTAACGCCTTGGGGCAGAGTGGCATCAACATTCGCATGATCTCTCAGGGTAGTGCAGAATTGAATATTATCGTTGGGGTTGACAACAGCGACTTTGAACGCGCTGTCACCTGTCTCTATCAAACGTTTGCCGCGCTCTAAAGAGAAAGCGCGTGTTTATCTACCGTTTTTAAATTTAGGAGTACACACACTATGGCTCGCAAAAAACTTTATAACGTCGGCATTCTTGGTGCAACGGGTGCAGTTGGTCAGCAAATGATGGCCTGTTTGGAAGAACGTAAGTTCCCAGTCAAAGAACTTCGCCTCTTCGGGAGCGAACGCTCTGCTGGGAAGAAGGTGACTTTCGCTGGTCAAAAAATCACGATTCAGAAACCCTCTGCTGAAGCGTTCAAGGGATTGGATTTCCTCTTTGGCGCTGCAGACAACGATGTGGCAAAGGTTTACCTCCCTGACGCCGCTGCTCAGGGCACGGTCGTGATCGACAATTCGAGCGCTTTCCGCTTGGATAAAGATAAGCCACTCGTCATTCCTGAAATCAACCCGGACGACATCTTCCAGAACCGTTTGATTGCTAACCCCAATTGCGCCACGATTATTGGTTTGGTTGCAGTTGCCACTTTGAACGAAGTGAACCCCATCCGCCGCTTGATCGCCTCGACCTACCAGGCTGTGAGTGGTGCTGGGCTGGGTGGCATTGCGGAACTTGAAAAGCAAGTCAAGGCCAAGGATCCTAACGCTTGTGAACGTTCTGTCTTCCCCTATCCGATCGCTTACAACTTGATTCCGCAGATTGGTGGCTTTAACGAAGAAGGTTACACCTCGGAAGAAATGAAGATGCAAAACGAAGGTCGCAAGATCCTGCACAATCCGAAGTTGCGCGTGGCTTGCACCTGCGTGCGTGTGCCAATCGTGCGCTCGCACTCTGAAGCGCTCACCGTGGAATTTGAGCATCCCATTACGCCTGATGAAGCGCGCGCTCTCTTGGCGAAGGCGCCTGGCGTCAAGCTCTTTGATGATCCCGCCAAGCAAGAGTACCCGATGCCACTCTTAACGAGCGATCAGGACTTAGTCTATGCGGGTCGTATCCGTCGTGACCTCTCTGCTGGTCCGAAGAAGAAAGACCGTACGTTGACGCTCTTCTGCTGTGCAGACCAGATCCGCAAGGGTGCGGCTACGAACGCCGTGCAGATTGCTGAAGTGATTGTGGCTCGCGGCGGCTGGGAAGCTGGCGTGAAAGCCCTTCAGAAGAAGGCCTAATCTCCTTTTTCTTTAAACCCTTAAGGCGCTAGAGAGACTTGCCTTCTCTAGCGCTTTTCCATTAATTGAATTCTTGGAAGTCTTCTCGCAAGCCTCTGTTAGCGTTCTTCTCGGGAATATCACTTAGTGAAGTTGAGACTTACCAAAGAAAGGCATATTCTCGCCTCCTTCTTTTGCATTCTCTGCCAAATCATGGCAAAGTAAGAGAACAGAAAAGTTGATAGAGGCGCGGTGCGAATGAGTCGCTCGGCTGAGGGGACACCCAAAGACGCCAGCAAAAGGTCAAACCGCCGAAATCGCAAGGTCTTGTAAGCCTTGTGTAGTTGGTCACTGAGAGAATATCTCTTTGACTCCCACTCTGAGCTCTTGGCTCGCCGTGGAGGAGCTATCGATCGCATCCTTGATAAGAAAAGAGTTTTCCGCTCTAGAAATTCATGGGCTGCATCGATGGAGATGCAGCTTTTCATTTTTCTACTCGTATTCTCTTTTTCGTATCAAGGATTTTTTTATGTCTCGCACCTTCCTCACCAACGGTCACATCTATCTTAACCGTGACCAGTTTGTCGAAGCCCTTGTCATTGAAGATGGGCTCATCCAGGCCGTGGGCACTCCCGACATGCTCTCTTACCTTGTAACTCCCGAGACTGAAGTGGTTGACCTTGAAGGTCGCACCGTCATTCCTGGCTTTAACGACTCGCACTTGCACCTCGCGATGAAAGGTCAGACGCTCGACGATATCGACCTTTTGGGCGCAAGGTCCATTGCTGAGTGCGCGGAGCGCGTCGCCAACTACATTGCTACGCGCAATCCCGCGCCTGGCACAGTGCTCCATGGTCGCGGTTGGAACCAAGACTACTTTGTGGAGGATAATCACCGCCTTCTCACGCGTCGCGAATTGGATGCGATGACGACCGACTATCCGCTCATTCTTGAGCGCGCTTGCGGTCACATTCTTGCAGCTAACACCCCTGCCCTTGAACTCGCTGGCATCACACGCGATAGTCACCCCGTAGAAGGGGGTGAATACGACCGTGATGAAAACGGCGACATCGTCGGGATCGTGCGTGAAAATGCTTGCGAAACGGTGCTTGGCATCATTCCAGTGCCCACTGACGAGGATGTAAAGCGTCAACTCGTTACCGCGATGAACTATGCCCTCTCCCATGGGGTGACCTCTGTCCAAACGATGGATATGCGCCCTCGTAATTGGGAGCAAATGTGGCGTCTTTACGGAGAGATTGCGGAGGAAAACCCTTTGGTGCGTGTCTACCATCAAGTGAACTTTATGGAGCCAGAGGGTTTTCGCCGCTTCCTGAAAGCGGGCTTTAAGACTGGCGTGGGTAATGCCTGGAATCGCATTGGGCCACTCAAAATGTTCTTGGACGGCAGCCTCGGGGCACGTACTGCTTTGATGCGCCAACCCTACCATGATGATCCTTCTGTGCGAGGGATTGCGACCTTGACACCAGATCAAGTCGCCGACATGGTGGAGCTTGCTGTCAAACATGGTTGCCAAGTCGCTATGCATGCCATTGGGGACGGAGCCATTATTTTGGCCCTCAACACGTACCTCCCCTATACACAAGACGGCAAAAATCCGCTTCGCTTAGGGATTATTCACGTGCAAATCACAAATAAAGAATTGCTCCAACGCTTTGCGGATCAGCAAGTCTTGGCCTACGTGCAGCCAATTTTCCTTCACTACGACATTCAAATCGTGGAAGACCGTGTGGGGAAAGACTTGGCTGCAACGAGCTATGCCTTTAGAACATTGGTTGAAAATGGGACGCCAACTTCCCTTGGGACGGACTGCCCAGTGGAAGAAATCAGCCCCTTTGATAACCTTTACTGCGCTGTGACACGCAAGAATCTCAACGGTTCTCCCGAAGGAGGATTCCATCCTGAAGAAGCGCTCGACATTTATCAAGCGGTAGATGCCTACACGGTGGGCTCAGCTTACGCTTCTTTTGAAGATGATGTGAAGGGACGTTTGTTACCAGGTTGCTACGCTGACCTAGTCATTCTCTCGAAGGATATCTTCAGCATTCCCGCTGAAGAAATTCGCTCCGTGGAAGTCATCGCTACGATGACAGGCGGACGCTTTGTCTACCAGCGAGCCTAATCCTTAAGAAAAAATAGCGCGAGGGCAGTGTGTTTAGCACTGCCCTCGCTTTCAATGAGAGGCCTCAGGCACACAAGGAGAAATACCTGCCTCCCGTATTCATTTGCACGGATTAATCACGATCATCGTGTTTGTGTGGTCCTTTTCCGGGACGCTCATCAATGCCATTGTGGTTCGGGCGAAGCTTCTTTGCTTGTCCCGGAGGCATGCCATGCGGATGCTCTGGGTGTTCTTTATGCGCCTTGTGATCACGATAGCGACCTTCAAGGTAGACACGGTATTGTGCGGGCGAATAGCGATGCGTCCCCACAATCCAATGGCGGCCATCCCAACGACCATCGTGACGGTAATTTTCACGAATATACTCACGCACTAGGGCGTCTGAGACACCATGCAAAATATCATTCAAAAGCGTGACTTCGTTGGCCATCGCAGGCGTTAACCAAGCGCCGCCCAGTGTGCTCGCAACGAGCGCTGTGCCGCCTAAAAGAAACTGTCGTTTGGTGAGCATTTTGCTTTCCTTTACTCTTAAAAACTCTCAAAACTAAAAAAGAAGACCTTTCTCTCTGACGATTTCATTCTATGGGGCTCTCTCGCAAGCGGGTGTTTGAAGCGGTAACAGGCTTAAAGAGTGCGGTTACAGATTTTCTTTTGTGCCATTGCCCGCTTGTACGTCTCTCTCCCTTGAAAGATGTTCTCCTTATTAGTGTTTTCCTCTGTCTTAGCGTGAAGCACAGCGTTTCTCTCTTGAAGAGAGCTAACAAATTAAAATGGAAAAACATTGATCGACTCACTTTTAACATTTCTTTGCCACTATGGATTCCGAGCCTAAATCGAAAAAATACCGCATTGGTGACTTTGCGAAATACGTTGGCGTTTCGCCAACCTACCTCAAGCACTATGAGAACAATGATTTGTTAGAAGTGCATACTGCAGAGAGCGGCTATCGCTACTATGACTTCGCACAGTCTGCACGCGTAATTGAATACCTGCGTCTTCGCAACTATGGGTTGAGCATCAAAGAGATGCAGTCTCAGTTTGATATCAGCGCCAAAGAAGCGATGGCTAACCTTAGCGCTAAAAAGGCAGAACTCGCTCGTGAACTCGTGCGAATTCAAAGCGTGAAGTAAAACCCATCGATTGGGAAATTACGGAGGTCGAACCCTACTATTTTCTACACCATTCCCATATGACGGACTTCTTGAAAGAAGGGGCAATCTACGAGATTCTGAATGAATGGCTCAATTGGCTTCCTATCACAAAGTCAGCCCTTTATGTGCACCAAGAAGCCAATCAGCAGCCAGGACTCACCTCTTGGGGCTTAGCAGTACCAGAGAGCCTTCTCAAGCGCTACAGCATCCCAGTAAACGAAGCCGTCACTAAAGTCGACTTTGGCAAAACCTTTGTCTTTCACTTCTGCGGCGTCCCAGAAGCCTTTGGCTCACATTCCATCATCACGGGTGAGCACCCTGCCCTGCAGCAGCTCGCCGAACTAGGGCTTCGCCCAGCTGGAGACTTTCTCCTATTGAGCGAAATGCGTCTTTCTTCCCCTAGCGGAGAAGCCCGTGAGCGTATTGGTCGCTGCCTTATTCCAATTACTAAGAAATAGTTTTCAGAAAACAAAAAGCTCTCACTTCCGAGGAGACACGAAAAGTGAGAGCAGGAGAAATCGCCAGTATGACGAAATGAGAAATGAATTAGAACTTATGCACAATACCGAAGATCAATTCATTCACACCTTCGGTAGCCTGCGGGTGGTCTTTTTCGTAATCCTTAGAGTAGTCGGAACGAATCCAGCTCACAGCACCATAAAGACGCGTACGCTTCGTGATGGGGTACTGATAGCCCAAGGCCGCCTGATAGGTCTTCATCGTCAAGTTGGAGGCGTGGCTTCCTTCAAAGTCACCATAACCCACTGTGCTTAAGAAGCTGCCGCCCCAGGCGGGCACTTCTACACCAACCATCACACCAAAGCCATCGATACCAGAAGGAATCGTGAACATCGTGGTCTTAGAGGTGGCGGCATAGTTCTGGAAATACTGGCCATAAGCGTAGAACTTTGCCCAACCAGCGTTAAAGTTACCGCCCAAGTTGTAGGAGAAGGAACCATCGAGATTGGCCTCACGTGCGGCAGGCTGAGCCTGGTTGATACTTTCGATACCGGCAGCAATCATCATGCGATCGTTCTGATAGCGAAGGGTTGCGGCATAAGTACGATTTACGCTCGACTTACCTTCCGTGCCATCGCCAAACTTCGTAGAGTCCGTCCCAAAGGAATAAATCACCGTAGCGTCCACGCCAGCAAACTTCGGCGAAATATAGGCCACAGCGTTATCTAAGTAGTCATAGCCGAGGGAGATCACTTGCAAGGTGCCACCCACATCACCCCAACCGCAGGAGAAGGGATTGACCCAGCGACCAAAGCGAGCATAAGGACCCGTACAGCCAATTTCTGGACCCATACGGCCAAAGGCGATGTGACCAAAAGCGCCTTCCACAAAGAGACGTGCATCACGGCCAAAGAGACGACCACTCTTCATCGCACCTGTATCAGCATCAAAGCCATTTTCAAGCACAAAGCCCACTTTCAAGCCGTTGCCAAGTTCTTCCGTACCACGGATGCCCCAGCGCGAACCGTTGTACTGACCAGACTTCAGCGCAGTCGTAGTCGTGCTATCTTGGCCGACATAAGAGCGGTTTTGAATGGACATACCATAGTCAACAATGCCATAAAGCTCGACGTTTGTTGCAGACGCATACATCGATGCCGTTGCCATGAGCGCAGCCACGGCGGCAGAGAATAAGCGGATTTTCATTTGAGTTTTCCTTGGTTGAATCGGCTTTCCGGGAGTGACTTTTTCCCGTGCCACTCTCCAAAGCCGGGAGGTCTAAAAAAGAGGTTTGATTTTTGTTTAAAGCATTTCCAGAGGCATCGCACACTGTGACCTCTCGCCTTGTCACAGCGCGCGAGCCTCTAGAGGGGACTAACTTTTTTATGCTTTTGCCTTAGCGAGGGCGATACCCACGAGTCGGCCAAAGGTAACCGTACGGCCACAAGTCATACCCGTTGCCAAGTTGGGGTATTCGTTCGCGAAATAGCCGCCGCTATCGTTACCGATCACGTAAAGACCAGGAATGGGGTTACCTTCCGTGTCAATGGCGTTCATGTCGGTATTGATCTGAATACCGTCCATCGTGCAGAGCAACCAACCAGTGTTCTTCGCGCCGTAGAACGGACCCTGATCAACTGGGGAGAGACGGTGCTTTTCTTTACCGTAGTCAACGTCTTCGCCCTTCTTATAGAGTTCGTTGTTACGAGCCACGGTCGCTTTCAAAGCGTCCACAGGAAGACCCAACTTCTTAGCTAGCTCTTCAATCGTGTCAGCCTTCATCACGAAGCCTTTTTCCACCAATGCTGGCAACTGTTTTTCTTGAATCACCTTCCAGAGATGGTTAGGATCTGCACCGTTTTCAAATGGGAAGAGACGCGAGCAGCCGTGCATCTTGAATTGCTCTGCGTACTTGGGCCAATTGCTATCAAAGATCGAATAGTGGCAGTGATCCTTCTGGTATTCGTCCGCATGGAGAATGTTTTCATAGGTACCCGATTCATTCATGAAACGCTTACCTTCGGCATTCACCTTAAGCCAGGGCTGGGAGCCCATCCAGAAGTGACCTGTATCACCTTTTTTCATCGTTTCCAGACCTGGTTTCTGGTCAGGACGAATCGCACAGCGGTCAAACATCATCGCGGAGTGAGTTTCATCCATCTTGGCCCCTACCCAGAGACAAGCACGGATACCATCACCCACAGCGCCTGGAAGGGCCCCATTGTGCCCCAAAATACGCAAGTTCCAAGGCTGAAGCGCTTCCATCATCTTGTAGTTATGACCGTAGCCGCCCGTTGCCACAATCACGCCCTTCTTGGCGTTGTAGCGAACGTACTTGCCGTCACCGTTCTGAGCAATGCAGCCCGTGACGCGGCCATTCTTCTTTTCGAGCTTGACCATCTTCATGCCATAGTCAAAGCGAGCGCCGTGCTTCACAGCGTAGTCATAGAGCACATTGTTGATGCTTGTGACTTTCTTACCATTGGCATCACGCGGAATGCGCGGGGAGTGACCAGTGGCAAAGTGTTCATAGCGGGTATGGTCATCTTTGTCGCCCGATTCGTGCCATAGTTCGATGCCACGTTCTTCCAAACGATCACCCAACCAGTCAATGACACCACCCGACTTATCGCACCAGAGCTTTACCAAGTCCTGCTGGATGTGACCGCCTGCGTAAAGCGTTGCCATCGTGATGAAGTCGAACTTATCAATCTTCGTGCCCCACTTCTTCTGGTAGCGCGAGTCAATAGCGCCCAAGTCTTCACGCACACCTGCGCCCGTCGTGAAGCGTTCAATCGCAATCACTTTTGCGCCAGCTTCGGCGGCTGCAGCAACAGCAAACATCCCACCAGTGCCACAACCGACAACGAGAATATCGGTTTCGTGCGTCGCGCTGATGTCTTTTTCTGCGATTTCAGGCGGTTTACCCAACCAATCGCCGTCGTCTTTTTCTTCAGTCTTGGTGATCACTTCCACGGGGATTTCACCACGGGCCTGGGCGATACACTTCGCAGCCGCCTTTTGCACAGCACGGGATGTGATCGTTGCGCCAGAGACGCCATCAATTTCTGCGCTCTGCGCCACCATCAGGTTGCGCTTCAAGGTTTCTGCTGCAGCTTGACCAATAGACGGAGTTTCGTTACCAACATCCAACACAACGTTCGTAATCTTATTGGCATCAAAGATCATCGTGACTGTCACGTCAGCGATCCCTGCGGCCTTGGCCGAATAGGTCCCAGGCTTATAGATTCCCGTTGCTGCCTGAGCAAGAGACGTGGTTGCGATGGTCGCACCACCCACTAAACCTGTGCGTAAAAAAGCACGACGCGAAAGTTCTTTTGTCATTGTTAACCTCGATTGAGCGAAAAACGATTCGCCATAAATAAAAACGACGTAGGGCTAACTTTATGCTTGAAGGTTACCTGCAAGTCAACGGGGTTAACCCTGACGTTTTTTGGGAATTTTTGGACAAAAATTGCCCTTTTTTCGGGAGGCTAGCGACTGACCTCTCTTTTTGCGACTCCCTCTCTGCCACCATCCTTAATGAAATCAAGGTTTTGAGGCACTTACTCGCTTTCCTACAAATCCCGCACCCTACCTTCAACTTTAGGGATCTAAGTCCCTCAAAAAACCGCCTCTAGTCACTCTCTATTAGCGAAAAGTCCTTAGTTACTTTGTGTTTTCCTAAGGTTGCCTCTATTTCCTTCACATGGGAGAAAAATTTCTGGCAAAGTAAATAATGAAAGTTGGATAGAGGCGCGGTGCGAATGAGTAACTCTGCCGAGGGGACACCCTAAGACGCAAGTGAAAGGTCAAATCGCCGAAACCGCAAGGACTTGTAATCCTTGTTGTAGTTGGGCATGAGGAAAACATCTTCATGACTCCCAGTGAGCCATCGGCCACTGGAGGAGCTATCGATGACACCTACGGATTGTCTGGCCACTCGTCTGGGGACGAAACGGACATCCGGCCCGCACCTTTAGAAGGGATGGGCGAATCATGGTTGCATCGATGGATGCAACTTTTTTTCGCTTACAAAAATCGATCCCTAAATTCTCGAAAAAAGGTGTACCATGACGCAAGTCACGCAAAACAATATTGAACGCCTCTCCTCTGAAGCCACAGAGCTTCGCCGTGAGATTGGCTTAGGCGGCGGGATGTCTATTCTCGCTGGCATCATGATTGGTTCCGGTATTTTCTATATCGGCGCTATTGTCCTTGAGCGCAGTGGCATGAGCCCTGGGCTCGCCCTCCTCGTTTGGCTCATCGGTGGGTTAGTGACCCTCCTGAGCGGTCTTTGCTACGCAGAGCTTGGCGCCATGATGCCAAAGGCTGGTGGCAACTACGTCTACCTTCGTGAAACCTATGGAGAACGCGTCGCGTTTATCTCTGGGTTTGCAAATTTCACCTTAGGTAATTCTGGTTCTATTGCAGCGCTGGGCGTTGCTTTCGCTTCGGCGTTGGCGACTTTTGTGCCACTGGACTCTCTTGCGCAAAAAGCTATTGCCATTACCGCTGTCGTGGCCCTTTCCTGGATCAATATTCGCGGGGTACGTAACGCTGCATGGGTCAATAACCTCTTCATGATTTTGAAGCTCCTCCCGATCGCGCTCATTCTCTTCGCAGGTCTTTTCATGGGAACGGAACACCCTGACCTTCTCACGATGCCCGCAGAGATGCCTTCGATTGGCACGATTCTCTCCATGATTGGCTTTGCCGTGATTGCGACCCTCTGGGCCTATGAAGGGTGGACGAATTTGAACGTGATTGCCGAAGAAATCCGCAATCCGCACCGCAACATTCCGCTTGCAATGATGACTTCGATCATCGGTGTGACGATTCTCTACGTGCTCTTTAACTACGCTATCTTCCGCGTGTTGCCATTCGATACGATCGCCCACATGATTCAAGGTGGCAACTACTATCTTGGTACGGCCGCTGCCGAATCCACCTTTGGTAGCACTGGGCTCGTTATTGTGGCTGCTGCTATGGTGCTCGCGATGTTCAGTTCGCTCTCTGGTTGCGTGATGGTCTTCCCGCGTATGTACTACGCCATGGCTCGTGACGGTGCTTTCTTCCAGTCTTGCGCCAAATTGCACCCGACCTATCGCACTCCTGTGAACGCTATTTTGGCTTCCTCTGGTGTGGCAATCCTTTTAATTTGCTTCCGTAACCTCTCTGAATTGACGAGTTTGGTTGCCGTGGTGGGGATGGTCTTTCACGGCATGACGTTCTACTCCGTCATCATGCTTCGCAGAAAATATCCGACGATGGAACGCCCCTATCGTGTGTGGTTCTACCCGTTCTCTGTGTACTTCATCATCGCCATTATGATTGGGTTGACCACCAACACCATCATCAACGATCCGAAGACCGCTCTCTTGGGTGTGATTGTCCCGATCATCGGTTGGTTCCTCTATGAAAAGTTCTTCCGCTCTTCTGTGGAAGCACACGAAGCTCAGGAAACCGCTCAGGTTACGGCTTAATTAAACAGTTCACTTTAAGCGGAGAAGCCCTAAAAAGCTTCTCCGCTTTTGCTGTGATTTCTCCTCCCCACTTTCCGCATCTTCTCTTTGAAAAACTCTCTCCTGAAAGAGGAAAAGGCCAGGAAACTTGCATTTCCCAGCCTTTCGTTGATACCTCTAGAGAGACTCACATCTCTCTATCACGTCAGGAATTAGAAGCGATGGACCACGCCGCAGCTAATCTGATAGCCGTTCGGGGTGCCAGACTTATCAGCCGCTTTGATCTTTTCCTGAGAGTAGCCAGCCATGGCATAAACCGCCGTGCGCTTGCTCAACGGATAGTCATAAGCGCCAGCGACCGTCCAACGAGTAAAGTCGACGTTATCTTTGTTATCCATGTCGCGATAGTTAACCGCAAACTTGGCAACGCCGCCACCGATCGGATAGTGAGCGCCGATGCTAGCACCCCAACCGTCGACAAAGCCATAGCCATTGCCGCTTGTAATATCAAGCAAACCAGCGCGCACAACACCAGCACGACCCACAATCAAGGACTGGTTATCAAAGTACTGCGCGAAGGCAATCACTTTGAAGCCACCATCAAAGGTGTAGTTACCACCAATGGTCACGGTGTAACCATCATCTTCCGTGGCAGGTTTGTCCTTTTCGTTACCCCAGTTGGTCGTATCGGCCACTAAGATGGCCTCCAAGGCACCCTGCTTATACTGCACAGCCAAAGAACCATAGCGGTCAGCGCTCGACTTCCCCTCAACACCCTTGGAAGAATCGTTCTGGAAGGAGTACATGGCGTAGCCAGTAAAGCCACCGAAGGTCGGCGTACGATATGCCAAAGCGTTATCCACGCGCGTCCACATCGAAGCGGTAGCAAAGCCAGAACCAAAGCCTTCAGTGTAGTTCGCAAAGAGCGGGTCGATAGCACGGAAGAGGCCGTTAGCACTCAAGGTGCTGCCGAAAATCGGGAGACGACCGGCCCAAACCGTACCAAAACTACTACCAACGCTCAAACTTGCTTCGCGGCCAAACAAACGACCACCCTGCTTAACGTCGAGCTTACCCGTATCGGATTCAAAACCAGATTCAAGCGTAAAGCCCACGGTCAAACCGTTGTCGAGCTTTTCAACACCACGAATACCCCAACGGGAGCCGAATTCCTGGGCATTTTCCATGGTGAATTTGTTCACACTCTTCTGACCAGCGATGTCAGAATCGGAATGCACATAGGACAAACCAACGTCAACGACGCCGTAAACGGTCACATCAGCTGCCCAAGCAGCCGGGGTCATTGCTAAAGCAAGGCTCAAGGACAATAGGGTCTTCTTCATAGTCTTTTCCTTTAAAGAGGGAAAGGCCACTCCCTCCGTAGTGAGAGAGTGACCTTATTTCTAGTCTAACTCTTACTTCTTAAGAGCTGTACGAGCAGCCTGACGACCGAAGATCATGCAGTCTGCCACAGCGACGGTACCGAGACGGACCATACCGTGCACGCCGCCGGTGGCTTCACCAGCTGCGTAGAGACCCGGGATCGGTTCACCACGAACACTCATCACCTGAGCGTTGTCGTTGATTTCCAAACCACCCATGCAGTGGTGCACGCGCGGCCAGAGGCGAACAGCGTAGAACGGGCCCTTGTCGTTAAGAGCGGAACCTTCGAAGAACATGGAATCAAATTCCGGATCCTTCTTGGCCTTCATGTATTCGTTGAACTTCTTGTTGGTTTCTTCCAAAGCATCGTACGGGATCTTGTAGAAGTCAGCTATTTCCTTCAACGTTTCAAACTTACGGACAACGTTCGTGTTGCGAGCATGTTCGTAGAGTTTTTCGGTCATGTTCTTGCCAACGATAGCGTTCTTCACGTTTTCTTCAGACGTGTAGATCAAGCAAGGATGGCCGATTGCAACGATAGCGTCAGCACGCACTTTACGGTTACCCGTTTCCTTAATGAAGCGCTTGCCGGTAGCTGGGTCAACCATAGGCCCTAAGCCAACGCAGGATTCAACGAAGAGCGGAGCCACGCCGAAGCCTTCTTCGTCAGGCGAGGTCCACGGACCCAACTGGATCCAGTCCATCTGAACGGTGTTAGCACCGATTTCCTGAGCGGACATGATGGCTTCACCGGTAGCACCACGATGGTTCGTGGAGGTGAATTTTTCATCAAGACGCGGGTCCTGAGACATACGATACTTCACGTTCTGAGCGAAACCTCCAGAAGCGAGCAACACACCCTTCGTAGCGCGGATGTAAACAACCTTACCAGATTCTTCCTTGCCGAAGCGATAGTTCGTACGAGCCTTCACACCCAAGACGTTCTTCTTGTCGTCGATGATGATCTGGTCAACGATCACGCGAAGACGCGGCTGGATGCCGAATTCTTTCAACTTGACCAACATCGGGAGAATGAAGCCAGAGCCAGAGTTGTTTTCTACAGCGTGGGAGCGCTTGACGGAGTGGCCACCGTGGTAGGTCACGGCCTTGAACTTCACACCGATGTCGTCACGGAGCCATTCATAGTTAGGAACGGATTCGTCAGCAATACGGCGAGCCAAGGACGGATGGCAGAGACCGCCACCAGCCTTCAAAATGTCTGCGTAGAGGAGGTCGGCAGAGTCTTTAATGCCTTCCTTCTTCTGCATGTCGGTACCAGCAGCAGCAATAGCGCCACCGTTAATAATGGAGTTACCACCAGCCGTGGGCATCTTTTCCAAAATCGTAATCTGGTCGCTCGGCAAACCGAGGTAATGAGCTTCCAAGGCAGCAGCCAAGCCAGCAAAACCCGTACCAATGATCAAGAAACCAGTGGTTTCATCCCACTTCTGGGGAACATCAGTCGAGGCAAAGGCAGGAGCAGCCGAAGCAACGGTCGCAGCGCCAAAAAGAGCACCAGTCTTCAAAAATTGACGGCGGGATTGATTGGTCATTGTCGTCTCCTAAATGACGAGGTTTCTTCAACGTATTAAAGGAACCTCAAGTGTTGGTGCTTGTGATCATCCCCGATCTCAAGCACCGTCTGAAAATAATCTTGTTTCAGGTTTCCAACGTTCGCTTGACTTAAATTAGCGAACTTTGAAATTAAACTTGTGGCACTGTTCGCAGAAGTCTTCAGGCGTATCGTGCTGCAAGTGGCAGTTCGTGCACTCGAGCGTGTCCTGATAGTGCGGGGACATGTGCGGATTCGTCGGTTTCACATCCTTGGTTTTTTCAACCAATTGTTTGGTGTTGTGGCAGCCGGTACACGTTTCGATGGTCGGAATCTCAGGATTCTTCATATCCATGTTCTTGCCGTGGCAGCTTTCACAAGTCAAACCACGAGCAACGTGTCGATCGGCACCAAAATGGCCATCAGCAGCAAACGTCGTGCCAGCGAGCAAACAAGCGCTAAGCGCGAGCGCTAATGCAGCAACAGGTTTCATCATTTTTTTCTTCTCCTAGAGATCCTCTGCCCAATTTATTTGGGATCTATCAAGCAGAGGCGTTGTTGCAGATATCGTTTCATCTGTCAGCCTCACTTTAAGACGACCTTAATGAGAAGAGTGTGCTCTTAAGCACACTTTAAGGGTAAATCCTAAGGAGGATATCACCTCACTCTCGATCTAAGACTCAAGGATTAGTTATTGGCAATCATTCTGATTAGTTTTTCCCTATTTTCTACTGTAGCGCAAGGGAGAAATAAAACAATTGATATTTCCCCTTAGGGTCTGCTTGTCCGTGCATATCTCCTCCTTAAGGCGTAGAAGAAGCCTTCTCTTCTCGTCGTTGTTTTGCATTTTTTCGCTTTTTGTTCTATCGAAGGAAATTTCTCTCCTCTTTCGCGAAACTTTTTCTTTGCAATTTTCTAGATTTTGCAAAAACTGAGACTACGATAAATCTCCTAGGTAATAATTCTTTTTTCCTTCTCTATCAAGTACTTATATCAAAAATTCTTTTCTAAGCAATTTTTACCATTGACAGACTTTTTGCAAAAGAATAGAGTTTCAATAACGGTGTGTTTTGCGAAAAAAGTGTTTTCTCACCACCCGACCCCATTACTCTTAGCCAAACTGAAAATAGAAAGGATTTTTCCATCATGGCGACTGACGATAAGCGCATTATTATTTTCGACACCACCCTGCGCGATGGTGAACAAGCTCTTCCACAAAGTCTCTCTATGCGCCAAAAATTGCAAATCGCCTTGTCCCTTGAACAGTTGGGCGTTGACGTGATTGAGGCCGGCTTCCCCGTCTCGAGTGAAGGCGACTTTGAAAGCGTTCGCACGATTGCGCAAACGCTGAAAACTTCGATTCCTTGTGGGCTCTCTCGTTGTGTACCAAAAGATATTGATGCCTGTGGCGAAGCACTGAAAGTCGCTGAACATTTCCGCATCCATACTTTTATTGCTACTTCTGACATTCACGTCAAAGACAAACTGCGCAAAGACTTCTCTCAGATTGAAGAAATGGCCATTGCTACCATTAAGCGCGCTCGTCAATACACGGACGACGTGGAATTTTCTTGTGAAGACGCTGGTCGTACACCGATTGATCATCTCTGCCGCGTGGTAGAGTCGGCCATTAAGGCTGGGGCTCGCACCATTAATATTCCTGACACGGTGGGCTATACGCTCCCAGAAGAATTCGGTGGCATTATCACGACGCTCTTTAACCGTGTCCCCAATATTGATCAGGCCATCATTTCCGTGCACTGTCACAATGACTTAGGGATGGCCACGGCCAATTCCCTGACCGCCATTAGCCACGGCGCTCGCCAAATTGAATGCTGTATGAATGGTCTGGGTGAGCGCGCAGGGAACTGCTCGCTCGAAGAAGTTGCTATGGCGATTAAACTGCGCCAAGCGCAATTAGGCGGACTTCACACCAACATCGTGCACGAAAATATTGCCCGTACCTCGAGCTTAGTCGCTAAGGTCTGCAACGAACCCGTGCCTTCTCATAAAGCTATTGTGGGCTCTAACGCCTTTGCTCACAGCTCAGGGATTCATCAGGACGGCGTCTTAAAGAATCGTGCCACTTACGAAATTCTTACACCTGAGAGTGTTGGCTTCTCTGGTAACACCATGCACATGACGGCTCGCTCTGGTCGCCATATGATTCAGGCTTGCCTGCGTAATCTCGGCTACGAAGAAGGCGACTACGACTTAAACGAAATCTATGCTCGCTTCTTGAAGCTCGCCGACAAGAAGGGCCAGGTCTTTGATTATGACCTTGAAGCGCTCCTCTTTTATGCCACCATCGACACTGAAGACGATGCCTTTAGTCTCGATACGATTAGTGTCACCAGTGGCGGCACAGATTCGATCCCAACTGCCTCCGTACGCCTGCGCGTTGGGAAGCGTACCCGCACGGATTGCTCGATTGGTAACGGTCCCGTCGACGCTATCTACAACTGCATTACACGCTTGACTGGCATTCGTTGCAAGTTAACGAGCTTCCAAATAGCCGCCAATGGCGCTGGGATGGACGCTCTGGGTCAGGTGAACGTGACCGTTGACTACGAAGGTCGTATCTTCCACGGTCTCGGGATGTCGACTGACATTCTGGAAGCCGCTGCGCTCGCGCTCATTAACGCCAGTAACGTCATTATGCGCGCCAAGAAAATTAACAAGTCGCGCAATAAAGGTGCGCACTTGAATCGCCCATAAGCGCATCTTCCCTATTTGTTTTTCTCTCGGTAGCTCTTCCTCTCGCAAGGGCTACCCTACCCCAAATTATTTTTAAATTTTCGTTTTAAAGGTTTTTATGTCTACCAAGCATTACGACATTGCTGCCTTAGCCGGTGACGGTATTGGCCCCGAAGTGATGGCTGTTGCCAAAGATGTTCTCGCGACTGCTAGCCAGAAGTTTAGCTTCTCGCTCACCTTCCACGACGCGCTCGTCGGAGGCGCTGCAATTGACGCAGTGGGTCAACCTCTTCCCCCTGAAACGATTGAAGTTTGCGACAAAGCTGCCGCCATTCTCTTTGGCTCGGTGGGTGGACCCAAGTGGGATCATCTCCCGCACAAAGATCGCCCTGAAGTTGGGGCTCTTCTTCCGCTACGCAAGCGCTATGCGCTTTTTGCGAATCTTCGCCCTGCTCGCTTTTATGAAGGGCTCTATGATCTCTCGCCCCTTCGTCGTGACATTGCCGAGAAGGGCTACGATTTAGTTTGCGTGCGTGAACTCACGGGTGGCATCTACTTTGGTACCCCAAAGGGTCGCGAAGGCGAAGGCGCTGACGAACGCGCTTTTGACACGGAAACCTATACGCGTCGCGAAATTGAACGCATCGCGCACCTTGCTTTCCGCACCGCACAAGGTCGCCGTCGTCATGTCACCTCGGTTGACAAGGCGAATGTGCTCGCAACCTCTCGCCTCTGGCGTGAGGTCGTCACGGAAGTCGCTAAAGACTACCCCGATGTTGAGCTCAAACATATGTATATCGACAACGCCACGATGCAGTTGATTAAGGCGCCGTCTCACTTTGACGTGGTGCTTTGCTCGAATATGTTTGGCGACATTTTGTCTGACGAATGCGCCATGATTACGGGCTCGATGGGGATGCTCCCCTCAGCCTCTATTGGCGAAAGCGGTTTTGGTCTTTATGAACCTGCTGGTGGTTCTGCGCCCGATATCGCGGGTCAGAATATCGCTAACCCCATTGCTCAAGTGCTCTCCGCCGCACTCATGCTTCGCTTCTCTCTTAAAGAAGAGGCCGCAGCTCGGGCAATTGAAGAAGCGGTGGCTCGCACGCTTCAAGAAGGCACTTTGACGGGTGACCTCGCTTGGGCTAAGCCAGGCAGCACCGCGGTGAAGACCGATGAAATGGGACGCGCCATCATCGCTCAGCTCAACCGCATTTGACCCCTAAAAAAGAAAGATTATTCAAAGGACATTTACCATGGGACGCACCCTCTACGAGAAGGTCTATGACGCACACGTTGTCACACAAGCGCCAGGCGAACTCCCCCTTCTCTATATTGATCGCCATCTGATTCATGAAGTCACAAGCCCTCAAGCTTTTGCGGGCTTGCGCGATGCGGGACGCAAACTGCGTCGCCCCGATTTGACGCTCGCTACGATGGACCATGATATTTCCACGCAGAAAGCCACGCTTGATGTGTGCTCTCCGATGGCGAAAAAACAGGTCACCACGCTTATCTCTAACTGTAAAGAGTTTAGCGTCACGCTTTTTGGCCTCGGTCACCCAGGTCAGGGGATCGTGCATATCATTGGGCCACAAACAGGCTTTACGCTTCCTGGCACTACGCTTGTCTGTGGGGACTCTCACACGGCAACACACGGCGCTTTTGGGGCTCTCGCCTTCGGGATTGGCACTTCTGAAGTGGAACACGTCTTTGCCACACAAACCTTAAAGCAGCAACGCTTTAAAACGATGCGCATTAACTGCGAAGGCGCGCTTCCTGCAGGGGTTTACTCAAAGGACTTGATTCTTGCGATCGCCAAGACGATTACCACAGCAGGTGGTACGGGCTACGCGATTGAATTTGCTGGCACAGGCGTTACCACCCTCTCAATGGATGCGCGTATGACGCTCTCCAATATGGCCATTGAAGTGGGCGCTAAGGTGGGCATGATTGCCCCAGACGAAACCACATTCGCCTACCTCAAGGGGCGTCCTTTTGCCCCGCAGGGCGACGATTGGGAAGCCGCTGTTGCCTATTGGAAGACGCTCCCCTCTGATAGCGATGCAAAGTTTGACCGTGAAATCACGATCGACTCTGCTCATTTAGTGCCTCACGTCACTTGGGGGAATAACCCAGGGGAAGCTTGCGCGGTAACCGACCGAGTGCCTGATCCCGCGACGATGACGGATCCCGCCGTGCGTGCTAGCGCTGAAGCAGCTCTGAAATACATGGGGCTCACGGCAGGCATGCCCATTACGGACGCAAAGATTGACATCGTCTTTATTGGCTCTTGCACCAACGGTCGCTTAGAAGACTTTATTGAAGCCGCGCGTGTGCTGAAAGGTCGCCACGTGGCTCCCGGTGTGCGCGCCCTCGCAGTGCCTGGTTCCATGACCGTACGTGCCGAAGCGGAAAAGCTTGGGCTCGATAAGATCTTTATTGAAGCGGGCTTTGAATGGCGTCTGCCAGGCTGCTCAATGTGCCTTGCGATGAATGACGACCGTGCGCCTGAAGGGGCACGTGTTGCCTCGACCTCGAACCGCAACTTTGTCGGTCGTCAGGGGCGTGGTAGCCGTACCCACTTGATGAGCCCCGCGATGGCTGCCGCTGCTGCCATTGCTGGTCACATTACCGACGTTCGAGAATACCTCTAAGAAAAGCATTCATCATGGAAAAATTTACAACACATACTGGTATTGCTGCCCCGCTCGATGTGGCAAACGTCGACACAGACCAGATTATTCCAAAGCAATTTCTGCTCGCAGTAGACCGTAAGGGCTTTGGCAAGCACCTCTTTCATGAGCGTCGCTACTTAGACCCAGCAGAGAGCATGCCCAACCCTGACTTTGTGCTCAATAAGCCAGCTTATAAGGGCGCATCAATTCTCGTCGCACGCGACAATTTTGGGAATGGTTCTAGTCGTGAGCATGCGCCTTGGGCACTCTTAGACTTCGGAATTCGCGCCATTATTGCGCCAAGCTTTGCCGACATTTTCAGCAATAACGCTTTGGGCAACGGACTCGTGCTCGTGAAACTCACGGAAGAAGAAGTTGATCGTATCTTTACGATTTTGAATGCCAACCCAGACATGAGCGCGACAGTGGACCTTGAAGCGATGAAGGTAACGGTCGGGGAAGAATCATGGAATTTCACCCTCGACCCCTTCCGTCGTAAATGTCTTTTAGAAGGACTTGATGCGATTTCACTCACGTTGCAGCATCAAACGGACATCTCCTCCTTTGAAAACCGCACTCCCACTTGGCAAGCACCTCGTGTTCGCAATATTGAGAGTACCAAAGCATGATCTCCTCTAGGAGTAGTCTTTTAAAATAGACTGACAAAGATTAGGCTCATTTCTCTATACCGTTTAAGAAAGATGAGCCTTTTTAATATCAAAATAGTGAAAATTCTCGAAAAATACCAGCAAGATAGATGATGTTTTTCGGAAAATTCTCGCTTCTCCCTATTGCTTTTTTCTCTCTTTTGAGGCAGAATTCACACACAAACATGATGACAGAAAGTTGCCCCTCGGCTTTCGTATAAGACCAATAGGCATCTGTTTTTTGATTGACCGCTCTTCCTCAAAAGGAGTCTTTTATGCGAGCGCTAGGTAACATCCTCTGGCATTTTCCCTTCTTCGGCTTTATCAACGCCGCCATCTGTTTTCTCTCTTAGGTAGTCTGTTGGTGATTACCGTCATTGCCGCGCCGATTGGTCTTGGCTTAGTGCAGTATTCCAAATTCTTGCTCCTTCCCTATTCCTACGCGATGATCGTGAAGCCGGAAGGTGACGTGCCACCGAGCCCTCTATGGAAGACCTATAGTGCGATTTTGAAAATCGTTTATGTGATTTTCATCGGCATTCCGCTTTTCTTGCTGACGTGCGTACAAATCGTGGGACTTTGCTGCACGATTATCGGGATTCCTGCTGCCATCATTTTGGCCAAGTCTGTTCGTACGTATTTGCAGCCTGTTGACAAAATTTGCGTGCCCTACCGTGTGGCCGATGCCATCGAAGACGATAAGGCCGTAAAAGAAGCCCAGAAGTTTGTTCGTTAATGGAGAATTTGATGACTACACTTTCTCGTTTATTAGTGCTTAACGCAAGCTGTCTTTTGCTCACAGCTTGTGGACATATTCAGAAAAACATTACGAGTACCGAAACGTTGCTCGACAAAGCTGAATTTGCGACGGGTATTTCCGCCGAAAAACTCAAAATTGTCGATGGTAGCATTCGCTCTGAAATGGACTCTTTGCACTACAAAGTGAAAGCGCCTAACGGTACGGTCTACCGTTGTTACTTCACGACCGTGGTTGCTACTTCGTCTGACGCGCTTTGCTCTGCCATTGACAGCACAGGGAAAGGCAAGCAGAAGCAGAAAAAACAAGACGCCGATGATAGCCGCTGCAATGCCCAGCTTCGCGCTGCAGGCAAATGCTAATTAACTATTAAATTAGAAAAAGGGGTGATCGTTCAGTTGAAAAAACGCGTCACCCCTTTTCGTTCCCCTCTTTCCCTCAGAGAGTTCGGTACTTTTAAGCTTTAGAAGGCAGCTAACACAGCTCCATCGTATTTCTTTTCAATAAATTCGCGCACCGACGGCGAACGATAGGCTTCTACCAACACACGAGCCCAATCCTGATTCTTATCGGGGTCATTCACCACAATGTTGCAAACGTAGGAACCATGAGCATCTTCAGAGAGAATGCCATCGCGCTTCGGGTTTAAGTTCGCGACATAAGCGTAGTTGCCGTTCACGGCAGCAACCGTCAAATCGTCCAAGGAACGCGGCAACTGAGCTGCTTCCAATTCAACAAACTTCAACTTCTTCGGATTTTCTTCAATATCAAAGACGGACGGGAGAAGACCCACACCCTTCTTCAACTTAATGACACCATTCTTGTCGAGAATAAGGAGCGCACGAGCGCCCATGGCCTGGTCGTTCGGAATCCCGACCGTTGCACCTTCGGGAGCATCTTTAAAGCTCTTTACTTTCTTCGAGTAGAAAGCCATCGGAAGCGTGAAGGCCTGACCCACGACAGCAAAGTTGTAGCCATGGTCACGGCTCTGCGCTTCAATAAAAGGCACAGTCTGATAGATGTTGGCATCTAAGTCGTGAGAATGAAGCGCGACGTTAGGCTGCACGTAATCCTGAAATTCCACGATCTTGATATTGAGACCACGCTCTTTGGCGATAGGAAGCGCCTGTTCTAAGACTTCGGCAGCAATCCCCGCCGTCACACCAACTTTGATCGTTTTGGGCGTAGCGAGCTTAAGGGGTTCCGCGGCAAATGCGTTGCTGAGCGGAAAAAGGGCGGCAAGTGCAGAAAGGGTAGCACCCGCTAATAATTGACGACGATCCATTCTAAATACCTCCACAGATGGATTTAAAACCCTTGAACGTTTATGCACCGCTCGGGGGAAAGGTGCTGGCCCTGCGCTCAAAAGAGCATTTGGTACGATCAATGGGGGCTTTGTTTTTAACGAGAATGGAAAAATTGTGGCATAAGTAAGACGGGTTCATCGTCCTCATTTGACGAACGACTGACTTATCTCATGGTGTTACTTAGGTTTATCCTAGAAAAGGAATCTCTTTGAATGGACTGTGGGAAAAGGATTAAAAGAAAGTTAACTCAAATTCTACCTCTTTTCAGTAGATAAAAAAAGACCAACTCATCTTGTGGAGACTATCTCGATGAGTTGGTCGATTTGAAACGTCCCAGAGGCACACTCCGAACCCTTCATAGTGGCTGAAGTAGGATTCAAAACTTCAGCCTTTCTCTCGATATCAATTACTTGGCGCTGCAGCCACAGGAACCTTCCTTAGCAGGAATTTCTTCCTTCATGGCCTTCAAAAACCAAATCTGTTTGTCGTAACCTTCGATGAAGCCTTCAAACATGGACTGAACCGCAAAGTCGTCCTTTTCAGCGGCATCGTTACGAATTTCAAGCGCTAAGGCGCGCATGGCCTTCATATCGTCTTCCACCATCTGGGCCACTTCCATGCAGGAGAAGATGCGAGCAGGTGCTTCTTCCAAGGTGGCGACCTTCAAGTATTCGGACATCGTGGAGAGCGGGAACTGGTCACGCATCTTCAAGAGTTCGGCCACAGAGTCATAAGCTTCGAACGATTCGTCGTAGAGCTTTTCGGTGTACTGGTGCAAGGACATGAAGAGACGACCCGTCACATTCCAGTGAAGCGAGTGGAGCTTCACAGTCCAAACAGCCAAGTTAGCCAAGTAGGTGTTAATACGGTTTTCACATGCATAGTTACTCATAATTCTTACTCCTTGTCTTCTAGAGACTTTATTAGTTAAAGGTTATCAAAAATCAACTTTCAATAGAATCAATATAACACAATCGACTCGTTAATGCAATACCTCTATCAAAAATCATTTTTTTGATTAAGTTTTTCTATCAAATGAAAACCACTCTCTCCCACCCTCTCTAACGCGCTCCGCAGAAGACTTCTCTCCCGTTTAGGTCGTGTGGATTACCTCTTCAGAGATAGACTTTCTCTCTCATCAGAGAGAGATATTTGTCCCCTACCTTCCCTCCCTACCCCTCTCCTCCGGGGACTAGCTATAATAAAAACAACAAATTAGAATTTCTTTCCAGTTTGTACAGGGGTTAACCCCAATCCCTGCTACGTCTATTTGTCTTCATGACCAAATTCTTTGCCTCCTTCGAGGCATATTCCCCGATTAGGACATCTGAACCCATGACTAAAATTGTTCCTATCATTGATATGAATCGTCGTGACTTGTTGAAGGCCGGCTTGGCTGCTAGTGCTGCTAGCGTGGTCGGTATGCCGCTTTCTGCACAAGCCGAAGAAGCTAAAGCTGCCGCTGACTCTGCTGTCACGTGGCATAAAGGCGTTTGTCGTTTCTGTGGTACAGGCTGCGGTATCTTAGTAGCCACCAAGGACGGCCGCGTTGTCGCCACCAAGGGCGACCCCGATGCCCCTGTAAACCGTGGTTTGAACTGCGTGAAGGGCTACTCCAACGCCAAGATCCTCTACGGTAAGGATCGCCTCACGCAGCCTCTGATGCGTAAAAAAGATGGCAAGTTCGACAAGAACGGCAACTTTGAACCTGTCTCCTGGGATGAAGCCTTTGAAGAAATGGCTCGCCAGTTTAAGCGCGCCTACAAGGCCAAGGGTCCTGAAGGCGTCGGCATTATTGGCTCTGGTCAGTACACCATCCCTGAATCCTATACCGCCTCTAAGTTGATGAAGGCGGGCTTCCGTTCCAACAACATCGACCCCAATGCTCGTCTCTGTATGGCGAGCTCTGTGGCTGGCTTCTACCAGACCTTCGGGATGGACGAACCGGCTAACCACTACGGTGACATTGAACTCACTGACACGATGGTCCTCTGGGGCAACAACATGGCTGAAGTGCACCCTGTGCTCTGGTCGCGTGTTTTAGGTCGCAAGCAAGCTAACCCCAACACGAAAGTGATCTGCTTGACGACGTTCCGCCACAACACCGCTGCGCTCTCTGATGATGTGATCGTCTTTAAGCCCAGCACCGACTTGGCCATCATGAACTACCTCTTGCGTGAAATCATTGAACGCAATGCGGTCAACATGGACTTCGTCAACAAGCACTGCCTCTTCGCCGCAGGCGTGACCGATATTGGTTACGGCTTGCGCGATACGGATCGTTGGGCGCGTGAAAGCGAAAAGAGCACACTCGCCAAGCAGTTGAGCCGCGCCTTGAATAAAGACGAAGCCATCGCTCAGGGTCGCACCGAAGGTGAAGTGGTTGAACAGAAGAACCGTGGTGCCAGCGCTGGTAAGCATTGGGCAATCACGCTTGAAGAATTCAAGAAGGGCGTGGCCCCCTACACGCTCGACTTCGTTGCCGAACTCGCCAAGGGCGACCCCGACGAAAGTCTCGCTTCCTTTAAGAAGCGCTTGAAGAATTTGGCCGACTTGGTGTGCGACAAGTCTCGCACGCTTTTGAGCTTCTGGTGCATGGGCTTTAACCAGCACCAGCGCGGCGTATGGGCTAACGAGCTCTGCTACTCCATTCATTTACTTTTAGGCAAGCATGGGTTGCCTGGTAGCGGAGCTTTCTCTCTCACTGGCCAGCCATCGGCTTGCGGTTCGACTCGCGAAGTGGGCTCTTTTGCTCACCGCTTGCCAGCTGACCGCTTGGTGGCTAATCCGAAGCATCGTGCTGAATCCGAAGAACTCTGGAACATTCCTCAGGGCACGTTGAACCCCAAAGTGGGCTACGACTTGATGAAGATGCTCCGTGGTTTGGAAGACGGCTCGTTGAACTTCCTCTGGACGCAGGTGGTGAACATCTTCCAGTCCACCCCGAACAACACGCACTGGATTCAGGCCGCTCGTAAGCCCGAAAACTTTGTGGTGGTCTCTGATGTCTACCCGACCTTCAGTGGCGCTTGCGCTGACTTGATTTTGCCAGCCGCCATGCACTTTGAAAAGTGGGGCTTCTACGGCAACGGGGAACGCCGCACGCAGGGCTGGCAGCAGATGGTCAAGCCCACGGGCGACAGCCGTACTGACGTCTGGATGATGATGGAATTCTCCAAGCACTTCACCGTGGATGAATGCTGGGGTCCGCAGCATGTCGCTGGCGTGGAAGGCGATACGTTGCCTGACGTGCGCACTACGGCTCACGCAATGGGTATCTCTGGCAACGCTACGCTCTTTGACGTGCTCTTTGCTCCGAGTGAAAAGCGTCAGGCTGTGTGGCCTGATCCCCTCTACAAGAACGGCTTGAACACCACGGGTGAAGCTTTGGGTCTTCCCTATTTGCCCGAAAAGGCTCTTTGGAACGAATACCGTCAGTTCACCTTGGGTCATGGTCACGACTTAGCTGACTTTGACACCTACATGCGTGACGATGTGCATGGTCTCCTTTGGCCTGTCGTAAACGGCAAAGAAACGCTCTGGCGCTACAACACCGACACCGACCCCTATGCTAAGGCGGATAACCTCTTCTACGGTCCCTTGATGAAGAGCATCCCGTCTGGAAACCTCGCAGGGGTGACGGACGCTGAAGCTAAGGCTTACGCAGGTCGCGCGAAGATTTTCTTCCGCCCCTACGCTGCCCCTGTTGAAGTGCCTGATGCCGACTACGATATGTGGTTCACCACGGGTCGTGTGCTTGAACACTGGCACACGGGCTCGATGACCCGTCGCGTGCCTGAGTTGCACCGTGCTGTGCCCCGTGCATACCTCTATATGCACCCGGCTGATGCCGAAAAACGTGGTCTTGCCAACGGTGACTTGGCTTTGGTTGAAAGCCGCTATGGTAAGTTCCAGGCTAAGGTGGAAACCCAGGGTCGAGATCTGCCCCCGCGTGGTCTTGTCTTCGCTCCCTTCTTTGATGAATCGGTGATGGTCAACCGTGCCTGCCTTGATGCGGCTGATCCAATCTCTCTTGAGCCCGATTACAAGAAGACTGCTGTTCGTGTGACCAAGGTCACCGCCTAATTCACGAGAGTAGAAGGAATACGCAAAATGAAAATGATCTCGATGACGAAAGCCACGCTCTGTGTGTTAGGTCTTGGTATGGGTATGGCTGCGTTTGCAGCGGATGATCTCCCCAAAGGTCCTCATCCGATTCCTCACCCGATCGACGGCTACGTGCCGCTCACGCAGCAGATGAATATGTGTGCGATGTGCCACCGTGAAACAGGTAAAGCACCTGCCCCAGATCTCGCGCTTCCCGTGTGGAATGTGCCTAAGTCTCACTTCAATGCAGACGGTACGTTAAACGGCAAGCGTGATAACTGTGTGATGTGCCACGCCCCGATGAAAGAGTTCTCGAAGTTTAAGCCTCGTGACCTCAATGATCGCCCAACGGAATAATCTTTCACGTTGATGCGCGTCTAGGCCAGAAAGTGCTCCACCCTTGCACTTTTTGGCCTAATTTTTTCGCTCTTGGCACTTTCTCCTAGTGCCTTTTCCCGACCTCTCTTGAGTCGCGTGAAATAGCCGTCACTTAACAGTCCATCCCTTCCCAAAACCCTTCCCCTCACTGGCATACTTACTTTGAAGCAAGCCAATGAGTGCCTCTTACCCCGTACTCATTGCACAGATTTTTTTGCCATGATGGAGTGACTCCAATGCTACGACTCACGCGAATTATTGTCGGTCATCTGACCGCCCAACAAGCCTGCTCTCTTTAGAGCAAGCACAAGGATTCGTGTATTAGTTAAAGCATTCTCCTCACACCATTTCCTGGGCGGCGTACTTTCAAGAGTACCTCGCCCTTTTTCTTTTTAAGGACACCACCCATGGCCAATAGTAAAGCCATTACCTTCGGCGTTTCTCGCGCACCACACCGATCGCTCCTCAAAGCACTGGGCTTTGTCGATGAAGAATTAGGCCGTCCCATCATCGGGATTGCCAATTCTTTTAATGAAATTATTCCTGGTCACGTACACCTTAAAAACTTGGTCCAATCAGTGAAAGACGGTATTCGCAACGCAGGTGGTGTACCTATTGAATTTAATACGATTGGAATTTGCGATGGCTTAGCGATGAACCACGTTGGGATGAAATATTCGCTTGTGACGCGTCAAATCATTGCCGATTCGATTGAAGCCACCGCCATGGCAACGCCCTTTGATGCCATGGTCTTTATTCCTAACTGCGACAAAGTGGTGCCAGGTATGTTGATGGCGGCAGCGCGTTTGAACCTCCCCTCGATTTTTGTGAGTGGTGGACCAATGCTCGCTGGCGTGCATAAAGGAAAGAAGATTGGTCTTTCCAACGTATTCGAGGCCGTAGGACAAGTTGAAGCAGGCTTAATTGATGAGTGTGAACTCTCGCAAATCGAAGATGAGGCGTGCCCCACTTGTGGTTCCTGCTCTGGGATGTATACCGCCAACACCATGAATTGCTTAACGGAAGCGCTCGGTATGGGGCTGCCTGGCAACGGAAGTATTCCTGCCGTTTATTCAGAGCGTTTGCGTTTAGCTAAGCGCGCTGGTATGCAGATTTTGCACGTCTTAAAAGCCAATTTACGTCCACGCAACATCATGACCGCAGAAGCGTTTGAAAATGCCGTGGCGCTTGATATGGCTTTGGGCGGGTCGTCCAACACCGCGCTTCACCTTCCTGCTATTGCGCATGAGGCAGGAGTTTCGCTCACACTCGATGACTTTGAGCGTTTAGCGCAGCGTGTCCCGCAGCTCTCAAAGCTCTCTCCTTCTGGTCAGTACTTCATGGAAGATATTCATGCCGCGGGCGGTATCACGGCAGTATTGAAGCGCTTGGCAGAAAACGGAGCGCTCCATAAAGATTGCGCCACAGTCACATTAAAGACGCAAGGAGAGTTGGCGGAATCGGCCCGTGTACGTGACGAAGACGTGATTCATCCTTGGAACGATCCAGTCTATCCAACGGGGGGCATTGCTGTTCTCAAGGGTAACCTCGCCCCCGAAGGTTCTGTCGTGAAAGAAGGCGCTGTGAGTCCTGAGATGCTCCGCCATCAGGGGCCTGCTAAGGTCTTTGACTCTGAAGAAGAGGCTGTTGCGGCAATTCTCGGTAAGAAAGTCGTCGCGGGCGACGTGGTTGTCATTCGCTACGAAGGACCAAAGGGCGGACCTGGGATGCGCGAAATGTTGACGCCCACCTCTGTCATCACGGGGATGGGCTTAGGCGGCAGTGTGGCACTCATCACTGATGGTCGCTTTAGTGGTGCCACGCGTGGGGCCTCAATTGGTCACGTTTCGCCCGAAGCCGCGGCAGGAGGTCCCTTGGCACTCGTTGAAAATGGAGACTTAATCGACATTGATATTCCTACACGCCGTCTCAACCTCTTAGTTGACGAAGAGGTGCTCGCCAAACGTCGCGCTGCCTGCCAGCCTCCCGTGCGCGAATTGCGTGGCTACTTGAAGAAATACGCTCGTAGCGTTTCTTCTGCTGCACAAGGTGCAATTGAACTCATTTAATTCCTTGAGGCTCGTCACACTTTCTGGCGAGCCTCTTCACTTGTCGAAATGCTGTTTCATTGATACGATTAGAGCACTTTCTTTGTCAACGCCTTTTCTCATGAATACGCCTACTCCTGCCATCAAACCTCAAGACAGCCGTCTTTTTGCACTTCTCATCGCCTTTATTAGCGGTGCTGTGGATGCACTGAGTCACGTGCAGTTCCACTCTCTTGTGGCGACTCAAACAGGGAATATCGTCATGATGGTAGGCGACCTAATGGAAGGCGATTGGGGAGACTTTCTCTCTAAGGCAGACTCCATTGCTTTCTTTTCCCTTGGCTTTTTTAGTAGGGATTGAACTCAAAACTCGCGCAAAAACCGCTTATTGGCGCAGTTACGCCATGCCCCCCTTTGCGCTAGGGTGCTTTATTTTGCCGTGGCTCTTAGACTTGCGTTTTTTGAGCGTTGGGATTTTGGCCTTCGGAACTGGGATCATCATGTCGGCCTTTAACGACAGTAAGATTGAGTCCGACTCCTACACCGTGATGATTGCCTCTGGGAACTATCGCAAAATGCTCACCGCTTGACACGGCTACTTTGTCCTCAAGCAAGGCCCCGCACAACGGCACAAAGCCATGAACTACTTCTGGATCGTGTTGAGTTTTGTGGTGGGAGCGGCGCTCTCGGCACTGGCTAGCTACCTCTTTGATGGCTGGGCGGCATGGCTTGTCTGTTTTGTCGCTATTTTGGCTATTTTGCACTACAGCCGAGAAATGGCACGGCAAGACCTGAAATACACCAATCTTTAATTGGCGCTCTAAATGACAAACGGGTTCTGACATGACACCAGAACCCGTTTTTTAGTGGATTTTAGACGTGATTAGAGTGCGTTTTTAAGAATCGTCACCACCTCGTCACGCGTCAAGGCGCGGTAACTACCTTTGAGTAACATCGTCCCGTCGGCGATTGCTTCAATATCAGACTCTTTAGCGCTCAATTCAAAAATATTGAGCGCCACACCCAATTTTTCCATCCAAGCACGCATACGAGCGAGCCCTTCAAGCGCAATTTCACGGTCCGTACCAAAGTCTGGTGCGACGCCCCAGACGTTAATCGCAAAACGACGGAATTTGGGCAATCCATCGTCCAAAAGGAAGCGATAGTACGAAATCGACACTGCCGCCAAGGTCATCCCATGCGTGGCATTGGTCACACCGCCAATCGATTGCCCAATCATGTGCACCATCCAGTCTTGGCGCTTACCCATACCGACCAACGTATTGAGTGCCCAAGTAGCTGCCCACATGATGTTCGAGCGCGCTTCATAGTTCTGAGGATCATCCACGGCGATTAACCCATCATGAATGACGTTACGCATAAGGCCTTCCGTCAAGTAGTCACTCGTGTTGTTATCAGTACCCGAGAAGTACTGCTCAGAGAGGCGCGAGAAAATATCAAAGATCCTGGCCTTCAGCTGATAAACGGGCAATGTCATCGTAAATTCTGGATTCAAAATCGAAAAGACGGGCTTGGCATCAGGATGCGCAAACACTTTACCAATCTTCAAGTGGGTCTTCGGATCCGTAATCACCGAGCCAGAATTCATTTCAGAGCTCGTTCCCGCCATCGTCAGCACACAGCCAAGCGGCACGACTTTGACACCTGGTGCCACATCTTCGTAGCGCAAGAAGTAGCGATCCCACGCATCTTCATCACAATTGACCGATACAGCGACCGCCTTGGCATAGTCACAGCAAGAACCTCCACCCACAGCGAGGAGGAAGTCCACCTTGCTTTCGCGAGCAATACGCACGCCGTCACGCAATTTGTCCGTAGTGGGGTGGCATCACACCGGCATCTTCGACAATCGTCTTGCCGTGCGCTTTCAGGAGCGTCACCACCTTGTCGTAGAGACCACTCTTTTTGATAGAACCTCCGCCATAAATCAACTGAACGGTTTTACCAATACGAGGAAGTTCTTCATTTAATTTGTCTAGACTTTCACGACCAAAATGGAGTCGGGTCGGATTAAAGTAAGTAAAGTCACCGAGCATTCAATATCTCCTAAAAATGAAGACGCAATAGCGTCTGTTAGCGCATATTTTATCGGCTTTTAAACGATTTTAAGAAGCTTTTGCTAAACTCAGTTACACACTATGGTCCTCAGAAAACGCATTCTTGCGTAGACTGAATGCACCTTCTTTTATCCGAATGCACTGCCACTTATTTTGAATTTTCCGCCTTTATGAAATTCGTTCGTGTAGCTTTGGAAATTCTCCTTTTCATCGGGTTATTTCTCGCGGTGATGAAGGTCTTCCCGCCTGGAAGCGTATTGGTGGCGGGACTTCTTTATGTGTTTTTGCGAAGAGTCCACCACTGGCCAATCAAATCGGCTCTGCTCTTTGCGGCTATTGCACTCGGATGCTCTGTTTTTATGACGATCTTGATCGTGAAAGGATTTTAGGTTTTATGCGTTTTGTCGCTCTACTTTGCGCTACTGCTCTCGCCACCGTACTCACAGGCTGTGGAGATCCCAAGCCCATTGACGTGGTCACCAAGGGCGTACTCTCCATTGACAAGTCTGTCACCTTGGGAGGTGCACTTAACCATTATCAAAACTGTGTGGATAAGACCGTTCAGTGGAAAGAGTCGACTTCTGAGAAAGGCGCCACCATTGTCACCTTCTCTTGCCAGTTAGGCGATGCTCCTACGGTTTTCAGAAAACGTTACGCAGAAAGTATTGTCGCGATGACCTCAGAAGGACTTGCTACGCTTTTTCGTGGACTCTCTCTTCCGATGCCTGAAACGCAAGGAGATTTAGACGAAGCAGAAGTGCTCTTAGAAACCATGCTCGACAAGGTGGGTGCACCAGAAGCAATTCGCAAAACGATTCACTCGACGATTTATCCCTACAAAGTGCAGGAAGCCACCGTGGAAATCGACTTCGCGATTGATCGCACTAACCGCTCGAAGTTTGACATTAAAGAAGCACGCCTTGACCTCACGTGGAAAGACCGCAAGGCGGTCATGCCGCTATATATTGATGGGACACTCGCTGCGCTTTATCACGATGAAACCGTCTTCCAGCCCGATGCCCTTGGCAAACGCTTTGAGACGCGTTTAACGGAAGCGTGGAAAGAGGCGGCTCCCGAAAAACCCAAAGAAACAACTTTATAACTTTAAAAATAATCCTTCTTAAAGAAAGCACTTGCTAACACAAATTGCGTTGTTTGGCAAGTGCTTTTTTGATCTTGTCCCCCTATATACGTTTTCCTATGATTTAAGTGTCCCTGTTGTGTGATGCACTGTTTACCTCATGCTCCGCACTTCAGTTTTGCTTTTTGAGAGATAAAACTCAAAGCTTTTACCTCTTTGCATACGCTCTATTCACTTAGGAGAACACAACCATGACCAATCGTCGTGATTTTCTAAAAACCTCTTTAACTGGCGCTGTCGCGGGTCTCACTCTCCCTGCCGCTTTCTCTGCCTCTGCTGCACAAGCCAATAGCACCCTCCCTAAGAAGTGGGATCTTGAAGCCGACGTTGTCGTATTAGGCTTCGGTGGTGCTGGCGCAACCACTGCAATCGTTGCTGCACAAAACGGTGCTAGTGTCGTCGTTCTTGAAAAAAATCCTGAAGACGCTCACATTTCTAATACGCGTATGTCTGGTGGTATTTTCCACTGCCCGTTCAAAGATGGAGATCCTAAGGCCCTTAAGGCTTATGCAAAAGCCATGTTCTCTGGGGAAAATATTCCTTGGAAAGAAGAAGGTGAAATTCCAGAATACTCTGATGGCCTTGCACAACTTTGGGCTGATTTGAGCCCCAGTAACTTGGAATTCATGCAGAGCCTCGACCCTGAATTTATCGGTGGTAGTCAACCTGGCTTTGATAAAGCCTCCTTCCCCGACTTTCCTGGTGCAAAGGACTCTCGCTATAACGCCTACCGTGCTACGTATACGAAGCGCATGAAAAACTTCAATCAGGTCTCCTACAAGCAGCCAAAGGCTGAAACTAGCTCTGGTGAAGCTTTCTGGCTCTGCTTGGCTGAAGGTGTGAAAAAGCAAGGCGACAAGATTCGAGTTGTCTGGGAAGCTCCTGCTAACGAACTTCTCAAGAATGCTAAGGGTGAAATTGTTGGTGCTGTTGCACAACACAAAGGTAAGAAACTCTTTGTACGTGCTCGCAAAGCTGTAGTGCTCTGCACTGGTGGCTATGAATATAGCCCCGCAATGCGTTCGGCTTTCTTGGAAGGTCCTGGTAAGAATGGCTGGGCATTCTATGGCACAACCTCTAACACTGGTGACGGTATTGCCATGGGTATGGCCGTTGGTGCAGGCTTGCAAAAAGTCGGTAAATCTGCTGCCCGTGTGATTGTACCGACTCAGGTGACTTTTAATGGTCTGCGTTTAGGCTCGATCACCCCGTCTGTTGGTTCTCCAAACTCTTTTGTGGTTGACAATTTTGGTAAACGCTATGAAGCGGAAACTAAAGTCACTGACAATCCAAGCCGTTATTTCTTCTATAAGGCTGCAGTCCAATTTGACATCACGTCGCTTTCCTATCCTCGCACCCCGTCGTGGATGATTTTTGATGAAACGTTGCGTGCAAGCAAACCTTTGGTTGGGTTAGGTATTTCTGTTGTTGGCTACGGTCTTGTGGATTGGGATAAAGACAACCTCAAAGCCATTGAAAGTGGCTTGATCTTAAAAGCTGACACGATTGAAGAGTTAGCTGAAAAAATCCGCAATCATCCAGAAAATAAATCGCGCATGGTCCCGGAAAACTTAGTTGAAACCGTGAAACGCTTCAACCAGTTCTGTGACGACAAAAAAGACGCCGATTTTGGTCGCCGTGCAGCTACTTTGGGGAAAGTTGAAAAGGGACCCTTCTATGCAATGCCTCTAGTTGCTGGTGGCCCGAACACTAAGGGTGGCTTGCTCGCCAATGCAGACCGTCAGGTTCTTACCTGGGAAGGCGAACCAATCCCGCACCTCTACTGCGTGGGTGAAATTGCCTCTGCTCTGAAGTTTGTTTATCAGGGTGGCGGTAACTTAACCGAATGCTTGGTGTATGGTCGCCATTGCGGTAAGTTAGTGGCAGGATTGCCTAATACGAAACTCTAATCTTCTTGGTGCATGGGTAGGAATGGAGCAAAAGTTCTTTTCCTACCCACTTGATGACGGTTTATTCTTTCGACCCCTACCAGACAAGGACATTCCTATGAGAGCCCCTCTCTCTTTATCTCTGTTGTTCACAATAAGTGCAATTACTTTATGTAGCGCACCAAGCTTTGCTGCAGAGCCCTCTCATTTCCTAGCTGATCGACACGTAGCCCGGGGAATGAAGTGTGCAGACTGTCATGCAGACAACCAGTCTCTCAAAATGGTTGGCGATAATCAAATCTGTGTTAGTTGCCACGGCGACTACCCTGATATGGTGAAAAAAACTGATGGGCGTTACGAGGTAAATCCTCATGCTCAACATGATGGATTGCTACCTTGTACAGAATGCCATAAAGGTCATACTACCAGTGTGAATTACTGTGGACAATGCCATAACTATACGTACAAGGTACCCTAAAAGTTAGGCCTCCATTAATGGAAGCCTAAACATAGAGTCTCTCTTAAGAACGAGAAGAAGCTTAATTACTTCTTCTCGTTTCTTTTTTTTACTCTTCAAAAGTTCCCTTGGCTAAGAGTTCTTTATCACGCATCATGATCTTGCCACGGCTCACCACCGTTTCAAGTTCAAGGTCCTGATTGAGGATACAGACGTTGGCAACGCCACCCACCTTCACGTGACCATAGTCAGGAAGCACTAAGGCGTCAGCAACACTACTCGTGATAGGACGCAAGGCGGTCGAGAGGTCAACACCATATTCTTTGACTAAGCGCACCATTTCGACGTAGTTCCCTTCCACGCCGCAAACCCCCATACCGATCATTTCGCCCTTATCGTTAAAACGCGGCATCGAGCCATGACCGTCGGTGGACATCGTGATGTGAGCGGGATCGACGCCAGCATCGAGCGCTTTTTTCACCGAAGCGGCGCACGGACCAAAGCACGTGCCACCACCCGAGGTGTAGTCGACATAACCGCCCTTCAAGGCAAATTCCACAGAGGAATTAAAGACGTGTTCAATACGCGAGCAGTGAGTCGGACGAATATGGCGAATCGGCATGCCACGCTTCACAATTTCATCGTACATATCAAAGGCACCAGACAAATCACCAGAGTGCACATGAAGGACGCCCAGTTTCCCAGAAATCATTCCGCCAACACGGACTTCCGCCAAAAGGCTCAACACGCTCTGCAGATCAGGGAAGGAAGAACGATGATCCCCCAAAGCAATTTTGCAACCCAAAATTTCGGGCACAAAATACATGTCGCGAGAGACTGCGCCCGTCAAAGTCGTGGGCGGATAGCGATAGTTAGAGGTGTACATCCAAGCGGAAACCCCTTCTTCCTTTAAGCCACGAATCTTGGCAAGCAAATTTTCCACAGAACGAGACACAAAGTCCGTGCCTAACACACCGACCACACAGGTGGTCCCCACCTTGATCAACTCAGAGAGCATCAATTCTGGTGGACGAGAGACTGGACCCGCTTCCCCGCCACCGCCAGTGACGTGAATATGCTGGTCGAAGAACCCCGGCGTTAAGATCTTGCCCGTGAGGTCAATCACTTCCAAATCAGGCAATACGGCCACAATATCTTTATCCACCGCCACGATACGATCGTTGACGAGCAATACATCACGCACTCCCAAGTCTTCTGGTGCATAGACATGGGCATTTTTCAACAATAGGGCCGCCATAGGGGTCTCCTTAAAAGTCGGAACAGGAAAATGAAATACCAAAGTTTGGCATTTCGGCGAATTCGTCACGCATTTAGTGTACTCCTTCCACCTCTCTCACTCTACCTACTCTTAGGGTTGTTACCAAGATGCGGAAAACTCTTCTCTTTATGAGGAATTTCCCATCTTTCTTTCTGTGAGCCTTCCCGATAGAATCGATTTATTGTGATGTGCTCTTGCCCTCCCTTTTACCTTTGGCAGAGTCCATTGTTTTTCAGACCCTTTCTTCTGAGGAGTAAATAAAAGTGATTGATCTGAAAACCCTTCCTTTAAATGCAGACGTTCTGGCGACCACCACAGAACTTGCAGCCAACCCAAAAGTCAAAGCCGCGCTCGAGCAGTGCCTCGAAGAAGTGGAATTTGCCAAAGCCGAACAAATCCGCATCTCAGAAATTCCTTCTCCCACGTTTAAAGAAAGCGTGCGCGCTGAAAAAATCGCGTGCTTAATGCGTGTTTATGGCCTCACCGATGTGGTGATTGACCCCATTGGGAACGTTGTAGGACGCCGCCCGGGGCGCTTGAGCAAATCAGGACAAAAAGCTCCCGTACTCGCGATGGGTGCGCATATGGACACAGTCTTCCCCGAAGGAACGGATGTGACCGTGCACGAAAAGGACGGCGTCTACTATGGTCCAGGCTTAGGAGACAATGCCTCGAACCTGCGCTCCATGATGCAGATTCTGCGCTCACTCAATCGTCACAACATTGAAACCGAGGGCGACCTCCTCTTTGTGGGAACGGTTGGTGAAGAAGGTAACGGCGACATTCGTGGTTCTAAGGCGCTCTTTGACGGGAGTCGCCATATTGATGGCTTCTTAGCGCTCGATTCGAGCGATGTGACTCGTGTTTTATGCGGCGCAACGGGCTCTCACCGTTGGCGCGTTACCATTACGGGTCCTGGTGGCCACAGTTGGGCGGATTTTGGAAAAGTACCTTCTGCGATTCATGCGATGGGGCGCGCGATTGCACTTATCGCTGACCTTCAAGTGCCCTCCGACCCTCGCACGACGTTCTCTGTGGGGATGATCAGCGGCGGAACAAGCGTCAATACAATTGCCCCTCGTGTCTCTGTCGACATTGATATGCGTAGTATCAATAACCCTGAACTCCTCGCCATCGAAAAGGCGATTTTAGGCACCTTTGAAAAAGCCATCGCTGCCGAACACGCTCGTTGGGGCATTAATAACATTGAAAAGAGCTTACACGTCACGTTCGAGCAGATTGGCGATCGTCCTGCGGGGCTTCGTCCTGTGGACTGCCCTGTGCTTCAGAGTGCACGTTCCGCACAAAAAGTCCTTGGTATTGAATTAAAGACCTATGTGTGCTCCTCAACGGATGCGAATAAGCCGACTTCCATGGGAATTCCTGCTACGTGCATTTCCTCTGGCGGGATTGGTCGTGGCGCACATACTCCTGAAGAACACTTCATCTTCAAGGATATTCATCTGGGACCGCAGTTGGCGATTCTCACCGCTCTCACGCTCGTTGGGGCTGAAGGCACGAAGCCTGTGCTCCCCGCGCTTGATGTGATGCCAGGTCTCGAATAGCCACACGTCTCTAATCCTTTCTCTTAGAGCCTTTGAGTCGCCTCTACTGCTCGAAGGCTCTTTTCTTTGAAGTCGCTCTCACTCAGTGGAAACGGCTATTTCTCTGCGCTACACTATCCCTCTCGATTTCCCCTTTGCCAGAGAGAATACTCTCTGGCTAAAATTTTGCTTTTCTTATGAAACAGTCCCTTTGGTCTTTAGCCGCCGCAGCCTCTTTTTCGATCATGGCGGCTTTTGTCAAGCTCTGCTCTGATCAGCTCGGCCCTTTTGAGCTCGTCTTTTATCGCTCGCTTTTTGGCGTAGGGATGATGGCACTTTTTATGGCGAAAACCCATAAGCAATTCGCGACCAAAGTCTGGAAACTTCATCTCTCCCGAACGATTTGTAGCTTCACGGCAATTTGCTTGTGGTTTTATACACTTGGTCAAATGGACTTCGGGACCAACATGACGCTCGTCTACACGACGCCACTCTTTATGGCGGGCTACTTTATTGTGCTCTCCTTTAGGCAGCATACGAGAGCCCCCTGGGGGCTCATCGTGCCCACGTTGGCTGGGTTCTTGGGTGTCACCATCATTTTGCAGCCCTCGATTAGTGCTGAGCAGCTGATCCCTGCTCTCATCACACTCTTTACCGCTTTCATCGACTTGATCGTCTACTTGCAGATGAAAGAGATGGGCAACACCAAAGAACCCTCTTGGCGTATCGTTTTCTACTTCACGCTCTTTAGCACGGTGTTAGCTTTCTTTGGGGTCTTTATCTTTGATGGGGGATTCCATATGCCACACGGCGAAGCGCTCTGGGGTGTTCTCGGAATGGGCGTCTTTGCGACGCTCGGACAGGTCGCCAATACGCGTAGCTTCGCCTATGGGAATTTGCTTTTGAGCTCTCTTTTAGGTTTCTCCGCTATTCCCTTCTCGCTCATTATTGGTGTTGCCCTCTTCGCAGACCATATCAGTTGGACCTCGCTCGCTGGGGTTTCGATGATCGTGATTGCTGGGCTCTTTGCCACAGTGCACACCAAGCGCACAGAAAAAGCCCTTGCCAACGCGCAAAAAGAGGCCGAAAAAGCGGCTGCGCAATAAAAAACTTCTTCCTCCAATACAAAACGGGATGGTGTTTGAACCATCCCGTTTGCGTTTGAGCGTTTCACTCACAGACGATTATTTCGCCACCTTTCCTTCACGCCCTTTTTGAGCGCCATAGTAAGCGGCCAAATCGGCAATTTCTTCGTCCGTCAAGGCTTGCGCAAAAACACGCATTTCCTTTAGGAGGTCAGAAGAGCGCTCACCACTACGATAGGCTTTAAGCGTTGCCGCCAAGTAAGCCGACTGTTGGCCATGAAGCACGGGCACTTGACCATTCGGATTGCCTGCCGCCGTCGCACCGTGGCAAGCCGCACAGGGCGTAATCCCACGCGTACGATCCCCCTTCTTCACTAAAGTGAGCGCTGGGAGAGAAGTAACTGCTGGTTTTGCGTCCTTAGCTTCAGCCTTCTTGTCGTCAGCTTTAGCCGCAGGCTTCGCGTCTGCCTTGGGTGCTACACCAGGGCCGCCCGGAAGCGTTTCATAGTACGCGGCCAAATCCGCAATCTGTTCTGGCGTGACGGAGGCAGCAGCTGCCGCCATCATCATGGCTTGCATCCCCTTGGCGCGACGCTTCGTTTGATAGTCGAGCATCGACTTCTTTGTCACATCCGCAGGCTGCCCAGCTAAATGCGGGAATGCAGGCATCGGTGCCAAGCCTTGAGGACCATGGCAACCACCGCAAGAAAGCTTACCGAGCGTTTCCTTGCCGCGTGCAGCGTCGCCCACAGGCAAAGATTTGAGTGCTTCAGAGAGGCTCTGAGGCGTCCAAGGTTCGGGTCCCGCGGCGTTGACACCCGCGGCCCCACCCAACATCGCAAGGGCAAGAAGACCAAGCGACAAAGTTTTCACTGTTTTCATGCTTATCTCCTAGCCTTAGATTATTAAGAACCCAACCACAAAGTAGCCGATGACCCACGCAACAAGCGAGAGCACGGCGGCACTGCCTAACTGGTTGATCGCGGGGCTAGGCGTATAAGCGCCTTGCTGCTGACCACTCTTCCAAGCAAGCGTGATGAGGTAGGAGATATTGAGCGCACCAATCACCAAGAAGGTCGTGAAGAACACAATCGTCGTACCCCAATCCATATGGAAGGGATAGTTGAGCGCGTCCCAGCTAAATTCGTGGAAAAGCGTGCCGTAGCGGAGCACTTCACGCATCGCAGCGAGCACCGTCACCATTATGAGCGACATCAAGAACGCCATATAGTTGCAGAAACTGCAAAGGCGACGCTTCTTTTGAATCGCGGCCATCGCCAAGAAGTAAAGCAACGGAATCGCGGCAATTGCTGCCCAAATAGAGGTGCGGAACCACTGCATGCTCTCCGGCAGGGCGATCATCCACCAAATGGCAAAGAGTGCCACCAAAATGCCACCCACCAAGGCGATACGCGTCGCTAGCCCTTCCACAAAGGTGATGTAGTCCATATCGGTTTCACCGCTATTTAAAAGGTAGCGACGAAGACCGTAGAGCCAACCTGCCGTCACAGGAAGTGAGAGCGAGAGGAAGAACCCTAAGCGCGGCAGAAGCGTGTAGTGAAGGCTACGACCTTCTGGCGAAATCACCCCATTGGGAGCATACCAAGCCATCCATTCATTGGGGAAAAGGGCTTGGTTGGAGAGCGCATGCATGATGAGCCCGCACAAAAGAAGCAACACAAAAGAGATGAGCAACCAGCCGCAACCCTTGACTGCACCGTGTACAGGCAGTGGACGACCATCTTCGGCGTAGCTGTAGTTTGCATCATAGGCGCTATAAAGCCCTAAATAAGCCACAATCAACACCAATACAAAGATGATCAACCACCAAGCAGAGAGCACGTTGGAGACGTACCAGAAACTGTCATAGACGACCTGCACGAAAAGCAGTGGAGCCACCCCCAACACAACGGCAAAGCCCACCGCCACTTTAGCGGTCATAATGAGACTATGCGTGAGGCGTTGAGCATGCGGATTGCTACTACGAGAGCCCCAAAGCGCGGTCCCTAAGGTACCTAACATCAAATTCACGGCCACCATATGAAGCGCAAAGGTCACCACCCCCAACACCAAGAAGATGAGCGGATGAGAAGGTGCGCCAGCGACGTCCATCAAGCTATTTAAAACTTCTGTATTCATTTCACCTCCCCCTCTTTACTTCTGAGCACGAGCTTTGACGAGCGTTTCGATGTACGCTGCCATCGCTTGGCGTTCATCTTCAGGCACGGGAAGCGGCGGCATATACATCGTATGTCCGCGATAGAGCCCAGCACCCAAGTAGTCCGCAATGCGTTCTTTATCCGCATCAGCAGGGAAGAATTTGGCCAGAGGACGCATGCCAGTGTTGGTGAGCGAGTGGCAGCTGCTGCAAAGCGTGAGCGTTAAAGCGCGCCCTGCTTCCACCTTATTTTCTTCTGTCACCGTACGAAGACCTTCTGGAATAAACGGATGCACCTTAAGAAGACCTTTTTCAGCGATAACTGGCACTTCGTTTTTGATACCCAACGCTGGCACATCACGACCAATTACCTGGTTACTGTACATGTACTGACCAGCAAGCCAGGGTTTACGCAAAGTTTCGCGAGACATTTCTTCTGGGGCAATACCCAAAATGAGAATGACAAGCGTCATAATCGCGGCGCTCCAGGGCTTCAGAATCGAAGGTTTGGCCATCGTCACCAAGAACCACAACACTGTCACACCTAGCGCAACCAACATCATGTCGCCGAAGTGACTCGGCAAGCGCGTAAAGAGGAGTTCGTAGGCATTGCTGGGGAGCGTCTTCATGTACCACTGGAAGGCAATGTAGCCTGCCACAGCACCAATCAAACCGCAAATTGAAAGGACGCGAACGATAGACTTTTTGTCCTCAGCGCGGCTAATGCGACCTGCGATAATGCCACCCACCACAGCGGCAATCGTAAGTACAAAGGAGAGGCGCACAAAGACTTGCGCAAAAGTATTGAGACCAAAATAAGCTTTAAGCGTACCGCCCTGGGTGTACCAATCGGCGCTGCCTGGCCACATCATGAAGCTCAAGATCCCCACGATCACAAGCAACGTTCCCACAGAGGAAAGACCAAAGATCGCAGCAACACGAGTGTGCGTTTTCGCATCAACCTTCCCCGCTAAGTAAACAAGGAGATAAACGCCAATAATTTCAATAATGAAGAAAACCCATTCCGTGGCCCACACCCACACAAAACTATGGATGAGTGCGGAAATCCCACGAGGGCTTGCAATCGTCGCTGAGAACCAAATCCCAGGCCCCGTAATTGACCCCAACACATAGCTAAAGATCAAAAGGAAAAGGCCGTAACGACGAATAAAACTTAAATATTCGGGACGATTTTTGCGGACGGCAAAGTTGGCAAGCCAAGCAAAGAGCATCGCGCCGCCCACAGAGGCGTGAGAAAACAACACGTGAATGGTTGCAATAATGGCAATGATCCATCCACTTCCCACACCAGGTTCTAGCCAGGTGGGATAAAGACCGAGCATACACCTATCTCCTTACACTACAGGTGATTGGATTTGAATTTGAGGAAAAGCGCTTCCCCTACATCGCCACCTCCCCTCCTCACCTAGGAATCAGGAGTAAGAGACTCGTTTGGGGTTGATCCTCGCATTGCGCTACTGACCAGAAATCTCTTTAAAAGCAGATGTAAGCGAAACTTTGCTCATTTTAGCGGAAGTTTCCAAATTTATCCTAATAGATTTTCACTCTCCAAATCTATGGGACGGTGAGTCAACGCCTTTAGAGTCGTTTTTAGAAAATACATTGTCGTTTTTCGCGTATTCACCAACAGAAAAAAGGGATCTCTTAGTTCAACACCATGAGATCCCTCTGAAGCCAGCTCAAAACTTTTACCTCTTTTCCTTTAAAAAGAAAAGATGGTAACTGTGGTAATTAAGCCTTGAGCGATTTAACGTAGTTAGCTACTTCAATACCGTAAACTGCGGCGCTAGTAAGTTGAGCGCCACCAACGTAGTTGTCGTAGAACAGACCACCCGCGGCATTACCAATAGCAAACAGACCTTCAACAGGGCGACCTTCAGTATCCAGCACTTGAGCATGAGTATTAATCAAAGGACCACCGAACGTTGCCGTCATACCGCCCTGGAACGGGACGATATAGAACGGAGCCTTGGCAATCACTGGAGCCTTCGGCAAAGTATTCACTGGGGTAAGAGAAGAGCCCTTACCTTCCTGAATTGCTTTGTTGTAACTGTCGACTGTCGCTTTCAAGGCTGCTGGGTCAATACCAGCGTTCTTTGCAGCTTCTTCAATTGTGTTACCGGTATAAATTGGGGTCTTAGTGCGTGCATAAGAATCCCAATCATTCTTCAAAATTGGGATATCATGACCTGCCTGATCAACAACCATAAATGCCCAGTTATCTGGAGTCATAGCAGCTACATCACGCGACATTTGCACATAAGTTTGACCTTCATTTGTGAAGCGTTCGCCCTTACGGTTCACACAAATACCGTTATTCACGATGTTAAGAGGATTAGCACCTGTCGGACCATAAATTGGGCCACAGTGATACTGGTCTACATTCACCACTCGTGGGAAGAAAGGTTGAACAAGGAGAATATTTTCACCAGTAATCGCTTTAGAGCCACGAATCGGCATCTTCGCGCCAGCCGAACCAATATAGCCAGTCACCAACTGCTGATTTGCAGAGAACCCTCCCGTTGCAACCACAACGCCATGCTTGGAGAAGACATCCGACAAACCTTCCTTAGTTTGCGTCTTCACGCCAGTCACGCCACCAGTCTTGGGATCACGCAAAAGCTCAATCGCCTTGGTGTTAAAACGAACTTCAACGCCCAAACTTTTTGCTTTTTCCAACAACTGACGTGCTAACTGCCCACCGCCTGGCTTCACTTCGCCCTGCACCAAGTGTGCACGAGAAAGCATTGGCCATACTAACTTCGAGCCAGCTGCAAATTGGATACCGCAAAAACTATGAAGCCATTCCAGCGTCTGGGTGCATTCTTCAGCAACCTTACGAGTAAGTTTTGGATCAGCTTTTTGCTGAGAAACCTTCATCATATCTTCATAGAAGGCGTCAACTGAGTCTGGAGGTAAATCTTTTCCCTTCTGGAAAGAGGTATTAACACCGAGCATAAAACCTGCAGCATAAACAGTGTTACCAAAAGGCATACCCATCTTTTCAAGTAAGAGTACCTTGAGGCCTACTTCTGCCGCGCGAACGCTACACACCAAACCACCGCAACCAGCACCCAATACGATTAAATCGTAGGGAGTATTTTTTGGGGACGTTTTTGAAACTTCTGCAGCTTCTACTGCTCCAACGGAAGCGGCCATACCAACAGCACCTACTGTTGCGGCTTTCAAAAAGTTTCGACGAGAGTTCATTGTCATGTCTCCTAACTGTATGTTGTCAGAGTGAATGGAATAAGCATTACAAATCCACCCAACTCGCCTTTACTACCCAGAGTACAATGTGACACTATTTCCGACAACAACAATTAGATCTTGACAAACCCTCAATTTTGTGATTCGAGATCTAATAGATAACCCAAACTCACTGTGTGCTTTTATTGGCTGATATCTGTAGAAACTCTCTGGCTATCGAGAGTCTTAGGAGTCAATGAAAGAATTCGCGTGCCTGCAATACGTCCAAAGGTAATCGCATCGGCAATACCATTCCCTCCCAGTCTATTTTCCCCATGCACATTACCCGTTACTTCACCAGCTGCAAAAAGTCCAGGTATTGGCAAATTCTGTTTATCCAATACCTCGCCAAACTCATTGATCTTCACTCCGCCTAAAGTAGAATGAATGCTCATCACCACTGGTGCTGCCCAGAATGGAGGAACTTCAATGGGGTGGCATGGCAAGCGTGCACATTTCCCTGTTTTTTCCTTTACGGATCGATTAAATTCGTCTACAGCTCGCTTTAGCTCTTCCTCGTTCATCTTCATTCGACGTGCGAGTTCCGAAAGAGTCATTGCTCTTAGTGCAGCTCCTGTCTCTAAACCGCGATATACATCACGTTTAGAAACTGCATCAAAAGTATTGACAGTAGCTTGATCTGTCAGTGTATAGACACCGCTTTCCTCTCGTTCCATAACAGCCTTTGCGAGCTGATTTCGAGGAGCATCTTCATCAATCACATGTTTCCCCTCTCCATCCACAAGAATAGAACGAGAAATATCTAAATCTAGTCTGACTTGAAAGGTTTGCCCCATAGGCCTTCCAGGCACAACTTGAACATTGTTAAGCCCTACCAATTGGGCTCCCACCCCTTGTGCTAGTGGTAGTAAGTCTCCTGTATTCCCAGGATTGTTATCCGTTGTCAGGTTAGCCCACTGTGGGGCATATTCTTTAATCATCATCGGATTGGAAGAAAAACCGCCAGCCGCAAGCACAACTGCCTCTCTAGCGCGTATCGTTGTCGGTTGTTTCTTCTCTCGCGTTGATGTTGTCTCTACCCCTGTAACACGACCCTGAGAATTCGTCATCAATCCCACAACTGTTTGGTTAGTGAAAATTTGGCCGCCTCGCTTTAATAACTCTCCCGATAAGACTCGAATATACCCTTGACCTCGCGATTCTTTAGACTTATGCCCCCTTGGCCATTCTGCTCCCCAAACTGCGACAGTCGTTTCATGAAACTGCATTCCTAAACTTTCGAGCCATTTCATAGTTGGGTAAGCGTAATGCGCAAGCGCACGCACTACCTCAGGTGAATTTTCTCCTCCTCCCGAAGCCATCATCTGTTCAAAGTAACGCTCTTCACTATCTTTTGTGTCACTCAGGGGCTCATGCTCTGGATCTACTGCGTTAAAAAATCCCCCTGCACGCAATGTATTGCCGCCAATTGAGGGCATTTTTTCCAACACAACCACGCTTTTCCCACCTTGAGCCAAAGTAGTTGCCGCAGAAAGCCCAGCACCCCCAGCGCCCACAACGACCACATCAACTTCAGTTGGAATAGTTTGCGCAACCAGAACAGGGCTACATGCTCCTGCAGAAACTAAACATAGCCAGAAACTTAATTGTTTTATAGTCATGGTAAAGCCTCTTGATACGTTTGCCGCCAACGGAATAACTCTCCAACCTCAACCGCATTGCGAGCGTCCAATTTATCTCCGATATCCATACGACGGCGTCTTACGGTCACCTCTGCCAATCCTAATAAAGAAGCAATTTCTGTATTAGAGAGTCCTTTAGCAATTAACTGAGCAGTTTCAACTTCTGCTGGTGTCAGTTGAGATAGCTGTTCTTCTATTTCCATGAGGTCTTTACGCATTTTCTTGCGATCTTCATGAAGCGCTACCGCTTTTTGTATTTCGTCCAGAAGTAAGTCTGTTTTTGGCGGTTTGGTCACGAACCCAGAAGCCCCTTTTCGTACGGCTTCCACTGCCATACTAATGTCTGCATGAGCGGATAAAAACACTATAGGCAAATCCGTATGTTTCTCAATAAAGATGTCTTGAAATTCAAGCCCGCTCATTGTGGGCATACGAACATCTAAGAGGACACAGCCTGTTTTATTGAGATCATCCCGCTCAAAAAAAGCCTCCCCACTTTCGTAGGCTTGTACCTGGAATCCAGAAACTTCCAAGTAAAAACGAAGAGAATCGGCAACGACTGGATCGTCATCAACAATGCGGATCAATGGAATAGAGGTAGTCATTTATCTGGCTCCTTCAGAGGCATTCTGAGAAGAATCTCTAAGCTTTTGACTTGTTTGTTCTTCGATTAGAGGAAAAACCAATTGAGCGATCAACCCTTGGGGGTTTTGACGGTCAAATACGATATGGCCGCGATGAGCCTCCATAATAGAAGAGGCAATTGCTAATCCATAGCCCATCCCATCTGGTTTACTGCTACGAGTCACCTTTCCTAATTGAGAAAAAACAGCATCAGTAATAGGTGGACCATCATCTATCACAGCGAGTCGAATTTCCCTCTCGTCTTTCTCTAGCCTCAACTGTACATTTCCGCCACCACCAGGTGAGTTAGCAGCCACTTTGGCATTCCTCAATAAATTAAGTACGACTAACTCAATCTCTAAGGCATTACCCACGACCCAAGCTTCATCTGGTAAAGATATTTTTTCAAGGGGGAGCTTTGCATACTCTAGAACGCGGCCGACCAAAGCAACCAAATCTAACCAGCTTCTAGTTGCCCAATCTCGGCGATTCACCTCGCGTACACGTTCAATAATATCGCTTGCTCGATAGGCCTCTTTCACAACTTGACCCATCGTACGACTAAACAGCGGAACATCAACTTTCCCTTGGTCTAGAAGTAGTTTCAACCCGTTCACGTAATTCACGACAATAGTCAGAGGCTGTTTAATGTCGTGCGCAATCATCGTCGAGAGCTGACTAACCATACTGGCACGTTCCAAAAGTGCCAACCTATTTTGACTCACCTCGAGTGCAGCAGATGCTCGCTGGCGTGCTTGACTTTCTTCCTCCAACTCTTCGGTCCGTCGCTTAACAATATGGTTTACTCGGAGAATATCTAGCACTAAAAACACCACTACCGCTAATGCAAGCATTACCCATGATTGGTACCTCTTCCATAGTGCACGTAACGAGAACTCTTTGAGATATGCGTATGGGCCTATATGTAAATTTTCCATTAACTGCATCACTCGCGAAGTATCGTTATTAGGCAACCATTTAGCCCCTCCTTCTTGGTTGGGCATCGAAAACAACGACAGCATTACATTCTTTACTACGTCTGGAGACATATGGGGCAACGCTACTAATTGCATTCCCGGAAAAAGTTCTGTCGACCGCTGGCATTTATCTTTACCTAGTTCCGTTTGATCGTTCACTACGCGCAAAATATTGGGAAGCAAGGCCCCTTGAGCAATTGCTCTCTCCAAGGTACAAGTTGGGAGGATACCTACGTCTGTCATTCCTACTTCGACCAACGTTAATACGTCTGGGTACTGCCAGTGCGTGAAGGTTTTAGTAGAAAAAAAGTTTTCCCATTGAAACCCTGCTTTGGCTATGGCATTCATGGCAATCAACCACCCTTCAAAAGACTGAGAGTCTGTCGCCGCAACACTTTTCCCCTTCATATCAACCAATTGCTGGATAGGTGAATCTGCTTTGACAACAAAAACTGAGCCTATGGATTGATTTATCTCCTTTGACCCTGCGGATTGCCAAGTCGCGACTGGAAAGAAAGTTGTTTCATCAAATATTCTTGCCTCTGCCCCTGATAGTAAAAGAAAGTCCATCTTGGAAATTTCCTGCGATGTCATTTCTCCTGATGCCAGTTCTTGAGTGCGCACTAGAGTCGTGGGAAATTTTTGTTGTAGTGCATCAATCAAAGGGGTCACAAGGTCGATATACACGTTTGGGTCCATTGAACTGGAGTATCCAATACGTAACTCTTGTGGTACCGGCTGCTCCGTCTCACTGTTAGATTCCTGCGCTTTCCCTTCCAAACAAAGAAAAATACTCAAAATGCTAATCAGACCGACTGCAAACATCTTCCCACAAAGCGCATTCCAACTCTGAGGCAATGTTGTTTCGCGGGAATCAAAAAAATGTAGGAGCATCATGCGAGCCATTAAAACAAAGTGGTCCAGGCAGTCTTTTCTCATTCGTTGAATGAAGTTTTTTTATTGTACTTCCTTGCTTCCATTGTGGCTCTTAGGAAAAAGGCCTATAAAAAACTTATTTCCTCGGAAAAAGATCGTATCAGGAATAGACAAATCATCTGGCGGGACGCGATCTATCCAGTCGTACACTTGGCTCAAGAGTTTCCCATGGACAATAATGCGTCGCCCATCACGACGTACCAGATCCTCTTGCGCCCATTCAGAAATAAGCAAACTCACCGAAGAACGGTTAGCTGCCACGGTTTCGCTAATCTCCGTCACAGAAAGTTTGATAGGGAGTGGGTTCCCGTCTTGCTCTTTCACGGGGTAATAAGCTTCAATCACGGCGCGCAATAGTGCCCGCACGCGAGAACTCAGGTCCATCGTAAAGTTCGCAATCATGCCTTCCATCTGAGACTCTTGCTTTTGCATCGCATTTTTGGCGTAGAGCATTAAAAGCTCAGGCGACTCAGAGAGCGCCATCTCCCAACGATCGCGTTCTAGCAAAATGACGCTTGATGCACGAATGACTTCACCCTTAAGGTTAAGATGAGCGCGGGTTAAGCCATCCAAATCACCAAAGACTCGTCCAGGGATAATGATGGCAAAGATATGGCGCTTGCCTAACTGATCTTCAAAGGTAAACGCCCCTAATCCCTTCTCTAAGAGTCCAACGTAGCTATGTCCCTCGCCATGAGGGAGCGATGTTCCCGTTTGTACAGCTACACGGCGACCATGCTTTTCGATAATTTCGCGCAAAGGGGCGGACTCTACTGGATGAATCCACGGGCTTTGCAAAAAGACTTGTCTCATGGTGTGTGGTCTCAAGAAAAAAGTTGGTCTTAGCGCATTCGTTAAACACCATGCTAAACGAAGCGTTTGTTGCCTGTCCAACACTTTTTCTCCTCCCCTCTCCTAGTGTTGCCTAGCCAACAGACGCCGTAAAAAACTCCCTTTAGATTAAAGACATACCTCAGAGCGCGAAGTGCACCCAACTCACAAAGGTATGTCCAAGCTTAAAGCGACGCCCAAAGACTGTCTCCGTATTCATCGGTGTCTGCTCTTTTTACCTAAAAGGAAAATCAAAATGCAAAAGAAAACCAAACTCCTTCTCGCAATGTCTGCGATGCTTTCTGCACCACTCGCTATGGCAGAAGACCAGACGATGGAAGCTGACCTCGTTGTGGTCGGTGCTGGCGCCGCGGGTATGCCAGCTGCTGTGCAAGCCACTGAAAAAGGTGCCAAAGTGATAGTCCTCAAAAAGAACGGCTTTGTCGGTGGTGGCGCTAACGCCGCTGAAGGCCTTTTCGCAGTGGAAAGCCGTTAGCAACGTGGCAAGAGCATTGGTCTCACCAAAGAAGAAATGTGGAAGTACACCATGGAATACTCCCACTTTAAGGCTGACCCTGAACTCACGCATCGCTACTACTGGGGCTCCGCTGAAAACCTCGACTGGTTGGCCGCTCACGGTATGCAGTTTGAACCGATTGCCATGACGCCAAAGGACGCTCCAACGTGGCACGTTGTGAGTGACTATAAAGGCATTGTGCACGGCGAAGCCTATATCAAACTCCTTTTCGATAAGGCAAAAGAAGCTGGTGCGACGATTCTCACCTCGACTCCCACCCAGTCTTTGATTCAAGAAAATGGTCGTGTAGTTGGCATCAAAGCGAAGAACCGCAAGGGCGACACGATCACCATTAAGAGCAAAGCCACGATTATTGCCACGGGTGGTTTTGGCAATAGCCCCGAAAAGATTAAAGAGTGGTTAGGGCTCGATCCTAATGTTTTCAAGGCCTCGGTGCAGTTTAATAAGACGGGCGATGGGATTCCCATGGCTTGGGCTGCGGGTGGCGCAAAGACGCCGATGACCTTGATGCTTCACACGGGTGTAGAAGGTAAAGGTATTCAGTTCCCAGGCGCCATCTATTGCATGAGTTGGCAACCCTTTAACTTGTGGGTGAACTCTCAAGGCAAGCGCTTCGTGGGCGAAACCGAAGCCTTCAGTTTCCCGAACGCTGGTAACGCCATTGCTTCTCAAACAGGGAGTACTGCCTGGGCTATCTGGAACGACAAATCGGTCGACTATGTACAGCGCGAAGGCATTGATAACGGGATTGGCGTGATTGTGCCAGTGCTCGACAAGTTACCCAAGTTGCGCGACGAAATGAAGACCGCCTTGGAAGCTAATGGCGCCACCTTTGTGAGTGCCAAGTCGCTCTCTGATCTGGCTAAGAAGATGGGCGTACCTGCCAAGAATCTGGAAGCTACAGTGAAGACCTATAACGGCTACGCCAAGACCGGCTTTGACCTTCAGATGCAAAAGTCTCGCAAGTATTTGCGTGAAATCGATGGTGGTACGTACTACGCCATTAAGCTATTCCCGTTCCACTACACCTCCTTAGGCGGCATTCGTATCGATCCAGAATTCCATGCCGTTGATAAGAACGACGCTCCGATCCCGGGTCTTTACGCTGCTGGGGTTGACGTAGGCGGTCTCTAGGGTGACACGTATGGTGTGTGGACCTCTGGTCACGCCTTTGGCTGGTCCTCCTTCTCTGGTCGCAATGTCGCTCTTCAGGCTTTGAAAGACTTTGGCATTCACTAATCATTGACCACACTGAGCTCTCCACGCTTCTCCAACAGGAAGCGTGGAGAAACCTCGAGAAGAATCATCATGCGAAATACTCTACTCGCGCTTGCACTGGCAAGTGTTTTTAATTCTGTTGTGGCAAGAGAAGCCAGTTTTTATGGCGTTGCCGATATGTATATAGCCATCAATAACGATTCTGGCCATATCAGCACTGGCGTACAAAGCGGTGGCGCTAACGCTTCACTCATCGGTTTAGAAGGCAAAGAAACACTTTCCTCTGACCTCTCGGCTATTTTCCGTTTAGAAGCGGGCGTTCTCATGGACGATGGCACTTCTGCGCCTCCGGGTGGCGGGAGTGGCTACCTTTTTCAGCGCGAATCTTGGGTAGGACTCGATAGTCAAACCTGGGGTCGCCTCACCTTTGGTCGCCAATACACACCACACTTCATGACCTTTATCCTCTCGGACCCCAGTTACATGAGCATGGGTAGTGCCATTGGAAGTTACTGTTGGCCAGGCACTGACAGCCTTTTGGGCGGTGCCTATACGATGTCAGACAACGCACGGCGCGACAATAGCATTCTCTACACTAGCCCCTCTTTTGGTGGTTGGAAGATTGAACTCTTTGGTGCATTCGGGGAAAGCAAAACCGCAACGGGCTACGCAAGTAGCACGCTTGGCAACGCTTACAACGTTGCGCTTAAATACCGCCCCTCCCAGTGGATGCTGAGAACGTCGGTTTTCATTGAACAGCTCTCCAAAGCGCCCGAAATCCGCGAAAAGGATACTTATTGAACAACGGGCCTTCGTTGGAATGGCACTTGGACGCAACCTTCTCTTCTTTTTGTGAAGAAATTCTCTCGCGACACTGCCACCTCTCCCGATGTGTGGGCACTGCAACTTGCCACAAGTACCCCGTTAGGAAGCGGAACGCTACTCACCAGTGTTGCAATGTTAAAGAACGAATCGGTCTCTCATGCTGATGCCGTCTCGTATGGCATTCGCTACGACTATCCGTTAAGTCAACGCACCAAGGTCTACGTGGGTCTTGCTGGGGTGCAAAATGAAAGCGCTTCAAGCAAAGTCGTGGTACCTGGCGCTGGCAGCTCCGCACCTTTTGCCATTGATGCCGTTGGCAACGATCAACAACAACTTTTCATGGGTGTTTCTCACCGCTTCTAACCATTACTTTTGGTCCACCCAGTGTAGTGAAGTCGGTGAGCGGGGTGGTGCTCGCGATGTTCCTTCAACTTCCTACACTGGGATTTTCTTTCCTTCAAAAAACGAAAAACCTCACAGTTCTCACCATGAGGTTCTTCAGCATGATCTACTTTTCCGTCTCTTCCTCCCCTTTCGAAGAGGAAGAGTTTGTGAGCGATTAGAATGCGTGGCGCAATTCCAACTTCAACGCCTGGTCAAGACCACCGTGGTTGCTACGAATCACGCGGTAGCTCAAACCAACGGTCGAAGGACCATAGTCACCCTGTACACCAACCTTGAGGCTCGTCGCGTACTTGCTCAAGTATTCGGCAGAAAGACCGTCCGTCACAGCATTACCATTCTTCACGGTGCCGGCGTAATCACGATCGCCAAAGGTCGGGATAAACGTCAAATCAGCGTGCGGACGAACCACCCAGCCGCTTGCGGTCTGGAAGTCAGAACGCAAGGCCACACCCACCAGAGTCTGGAAGGCGTTCACACCTTCAGAAGACGTATTCCAAATCGTTTGACCGTCGACCTTCGTCGCAAAGTCAGACATCTTGGCGTGGATACCATAGGAGTCATACTGGCTCGTCGTCGGAAGAAGCTCACCTGCGCGAGACTTCAAGTCACCACGCAACACGCTAAAGGCGCCACCCAAGAAGATGGGCTTGTTGGACAACTTCTGATCATACCCAGCAATAAAGCCGTAGGAATCAGTCTTAAAGCCTTCCTTGGCGTGGCCCGTGGCAGACAAGGACTTGTAGGACTGCTTACCGCCGATCATATCGATCCAGAGGTTGCTACCAAAGCCAATATCACGGAGGTAGCCTTCAGGCGTAAAGACTTCATCCTTAAAGGACAAGCGGCCTTCCAAGGAATCAATTGCCGTGCTCATATCGTTAGCGGACGTGGTCATTGCACCACCCGCAAACGCAATCTGAGCAACCGAGTTGATGACACGGGTTTTACCAGCGACATCCAACTTCGGATCCTTCAAGACCTTGCAGATGAAGTTCGCACCAGCGTTGCCAGAGTTGCAGTTAAGCAAGCTGTCGTCGACAATATTCGGAACGATCAAATCCTTATAAACGCTCGTCGCTTCTTCAGGCGTCGCATCGATCCAGATAGTGTTGTGTCTCCGTCGGCCTTAAACGTACCAGAGTTAGCTAAAGTCCCAGTAAAGGAAGCAGTCCCCTCAACTGTCATAGCGCCAGTATTGGTCAGCTTACCGCCAGACACTGCTGACAATTGAACATTAAGAGTCCCAGCATTAGTGATTTCGCTGTCGGGAGACATACCGTCAAGACGACCTACATTAAATGTCGCAATTTCGTCGACGTTCAATTTCGAAGCAGAGTTCAAGGTTACGTTACCGCTTGCAGTATATTTGCCTGCATCAACATGTACTTCAGCCGTATCGGTAGCGTTGATATCCTTCAGCACCCCTTGATAAGGATTGGAGCTGTCCTCACCTAAGCCTTTCGAGCCCAAAGCCAACACACTTTTTTCGCCTTCTAGACTAATCTTGACATCATCGCCAACCAACTGAGTGTTTTCTTCGGTAGAACCAACCAAAGTGAGCTGCTTGCCATCTTTAATCGTGACAGAGTTAGCATTGTTAATAGACGCAAAACCAGAGGTCACCAATTCACCGTCACCATTCCCAAGCGTAACGGCTTTTCCTTCCCCTTCCAGAGCCATCGTCACATAGACTGCATCCTTGAGCTTAGGAATACCTAACCCTGCTAATTCATTAACCTTGGCAATGTTCAGAATATCTTTGTCTTTAGGCGTGCCAGTTTCATCAAAGGCAAGGACTGCTTCCCCTTTACCTTCACCAAAAGCTTCATCAAAAGCCTTGATAAGTGTTGCTTTTAACTCTTCAGAAACAGCGCCTTTAAGAGTAATTTTCTGGAGGTTATCAAAATTCCAATTCTTAGCTCCACCGTCCTCTTTCAAGAGCTCTGCGGAAACATCCCCTGTGTAACCAAAGAAGAAATGCTCTGTTTCTGGAGCGGCGCGATCAACCTCTGCCATAAACTTCTGGGCATTAGTCTCAATGGTTTGGAGTCGATCATCCTTCGTACCAAAAACCGATGTTGTCAGCGTCTCGAGCTGACCGTTCATCGTCACCTTGTTATCTGTACCCAAGTTATCGGCTTTGAGCGTCACACCATTTGCCACGGTATAAGTGTTACCTTCCCCCATACCGCCAACGTTGTTAAGGTCAAGCTCGCCGGCTTCCAAGTTGATCGTGGAATTCTTGAACCATTCGCCACTTTCAACCGTCAAAGAACCAGCATTTCTTTGGTTATAAGTAACTCCCTCCCCTTTCGGAGTAAGGTTTTTGACTTCAAAGATACTGCTATTGTCAATAGTCGCACCAGCTTCAACTTCAAGCTGATCAATATGGACTTGGACACCTTGCTTCACAATATCATTGGAAGAACCCAGATTAGCTACATCGGTATTATTGTGGCCATTGATGAACTTAGCACCTTCCTTCAAAATCAATTTTGCGGTATGGGGCGTATCGTCACCTTCCTGCACGCGAATAATCCCGTTGTTATAGATGTCGTGAGCAACAGTTAATGTCTTTCGGAAAGTAAGTTCATTTCCTTCCCTATCAGGTCTGTCTCTATTGTCGTTGGCAATGTAGTCTGTTGTTACATCCCCCAGAAAAGTCGAAAGCCCAGCACCACCGTCACTCCCCCCGATGATCAAAGCTGCGTCCACAGAACCCTTGAAAAGGTTGCCTTTATCTTTTTCTGGCCCCGTCACGCCTTCTCGATTGAAATTCACACAGCCATTGGTGCCTGTCGCATTACACCCCGTGTAAAGCAAGCCGCTAAACGTATGATTTGGGTCTGTATCCCACCAACGGGGCCCGCTTCCCTTAACCCAAGTTTCAAGTTTTCCACGCACAGTCTCTAAATTTGTTGTATCTGGTTTGGCATCCAGATTACCTTCTACAGTAACAGCCGATTGAAAAACAAAAAAGGAGTTAGCCGTCACATTGCCTTCATAAACCGTACTTTGACATCTTGATCTAGCGTATTGATGTCTCCACTAATATGTTCCTCTGTTGCTGCGTAAGCGCCCAACGGGAGAGTGATAATAAGAGTCGCAGCCATCAATTTCGCACCGCGACTTTGCGCTGTAGAGGTCGCTTCATTAGCTACCACATAGCACTGACGAGCAGCGTTCCAAAGAGTACGGAAAACTTTATTCTTGAGAGAATCTCCAAAGAGCTTTTCCTTGGGGTTAAAACCAGTCAAAGCAGAGTGAGTTGAGAGAATGAAAGTGAACGCGTTTTTGGCCAGATAGTCCGTTGCACAAAGACGACAGAAATCAACACCTGAAAATCAGATAGAGGGGAGAGGATATTCCGGAATTCAATCACCTCCCGCCTCTGCACTTCTCAGTGCACAGTATGTGAGCGATAAGGCAAAAAAGAGAGAGAAGACTTATCGCGGTCGGGGAACGCGCTACATGCAACAAAGTATTTTACGAAAATTTCTCTGAAAATTAAAGCGTTTTCTTTTAGTTTTCTACCCTCTCTGAGAGTGAGTTTAATTGCAATAGACCATTTATTAAGTCCCATTAGATCTCTCTCGAAGAGACCTTAAACGCTTCCTGTCTTCTTTTCCTGAAATTTTGACACAAGTATTTACGCTGTCCTGCAACAGAGCAGACTATCTCCTTTCGATTGAATTTGTTAACCTAGTGGCACACTAATTTTTTGGGAGATTTTTGTCTTATGTCTTCTATCGCAGAAGTTTTAAACGTAGCCCAAACTCGCTACACCACAAAGCATTACGATGACAGTCGTGATCTCTCAGAAGAGCAGATCAACGCCGTCATTGAAATTCTTCGTTTGACACCGAGCTCGATGAATGCCCAACCCTGGCACTTTTTCGTTTTTGACCGCGCAGCGGTTCGCCAACAAGTACTCCCCTATATCAAAGACTTCAATATTGGTCGCGCCGATACAGCAAGTCATTTGATTATCATGGCCGCTCGCACAACGCTCTCTGATGAATTTTTGCAACGCGTTTTAGAAAACGAACGTGAAGTCGGTCGTTTCCCAGAAGGCTTCAATGTGGAACAGTTTGGTGCCTTCCGTAAGATGGGCAAAGAAGCTTATTTTTCCGGATACGATCATGGCGAAATTTGGGTTCGTGAACAAGTCCATATTGCCTTAGGGTTCTTGCTTTTTGCTGCTCCTCAGTTAGGCATTGATGCCACAGCCTTGGGCGGCATTAAGTTTGCCGAATTTGATAAAGCATTTGGTCTTGCTGAAAAAGGCTTAAAAGCTACGGTCGGTATTTCGCTTGGCCTTCGTGCTCCGGACGATAGCAATGCCGCTCGTCCTAAAGCTCGCCTCTCTCGTGAAGAACTCTTCACGATTGTGAAAGGCTAAAGACCGCACGTATTAAGAAAAGCGTTGGAAATCGTTCACTGAATTTCCAGCGCTTTAATTTTTAGCGGAATGTTTGAATATTGGTGACGTAGTTAATCCCCAGCAGAGCAGAAAGCTGCTTTGGGGGCAAACCTGGTCCAAAATCTGCCGTTTTCTTTGCCCAAGTTGTGAGGTCTTTGCTGATACGCCACCGCGCACTCTTGAGTGCCGACTCCCCAAAAAGCTTTACAAAACGCTCAGCAGTCATGAGTTCCAAAAGCCCTGTTTGGTAATCAATGTCGTACTCTTTGCCGCCAATCGCGAGCCCTTGCGTGTACCCCAGGCAACGCACTTCACGATTTTTCATTTCATGCTTTGCCCAACCGAAGCTTCGCGCAGTATTGAGCCCTACTTCTTTGGTGGGATAGTCACGTGTCGCAGCGACTTCTTCAATAGTGAAAAATTTCGGCAGGATTCCTTCGGGAAGTTGCACGGTGAAGGTAGGAAGCTTGGCACGATGAAACTGAACGCCCTGCTGGCTAGCCTTTTCTGTCACATCCGCAAACCATTGCCCCAACTCGTTACGCAACGTACGTTTAACCGAATCCGCCACACCCCAAGTAGAAAGTCGGTTAGCGCGGTAGGCTAAAGGCCCCCCTTCATAGGACTGCAGTAATTTAGCGTCTTTCGCTTGCAAAAAAGATCGACGCATTGCTTCTGGATTATCAGTGAAAAGCGTCAGTGGGACTAACACCGATTCCACGGTGCTGTTGAGATGCGTGCGAAACCAGTCCGCAAGCTCAGCTGGAGAATAAAGAAAACGAGCGTTACGTGCGGTATTGGGCCAGCCCGCCATCGTTTCGACGAAATGATCTCGAATCCACTGAGTTGAAAGTAGGTAGGAGAGATCTTTTTTCGCTGTACGTGAAAAACTCAAACGAGACCAAGGAAAGGCGGCAACGCATTGCTCCCCACCCCAACAGTAATCATGTAGAGCAGTTTCAACGTCAGCTGGCTCTTGCACAAAAACGCAGTTTGGATGCGCTTTGCGGATACGTGCCACTTCTTGCCAATAGGATCGCGCACGCATATAGTGGCTCGTGCCCGTCTCATTTAAGCTTTCATCGATGTCATCTACCATGAGAGCATATCCTTGCGGGTTAAAGAAAAGGCATCACTTCCACTTAGAGAACAGTATATAAGTCTGTCTTTAATAATAGATTCTAAGATCATCATTAGAACCTATTCTAGTCTATTACTCCTCGTCTTTCCAGTGTTTTTCTTCTCGAAAATCACTTAATTGACCAATATGGCGGATAATTTCCCCATCTTTAATTCCCACAAAGTCACCGAAGCTATTGAGGAGTAATTGTTGTAACTCTTCTTCTTTTTGTGAAGCGAGGTCTGGAAGCTCTCCCAAAACCACATCGTGCCCCGCCACACTCAGGCGCACAAGGGCATTACTGCCGTCTTCTGGTGCTCTATCGAGCGGAATTTCAATCGCGAGAATAATGCTAGGGGCGTGCTGGGGTCCTTCCGAGCGCAAAAAGCCCATTAAGACAAAGGGGAAACGTTTGGTCGGTGTAAAGTGACGTTCTAGCAACTCCGCTGCTCGCTCTTGCAACGTCTTAGGATTGCGTTGCCAGGTGATGATAAAGTCTCCGCAACGCCACATTGCGCCCTCTCCTTCGGTCGACAAGGGAAGCGGGTAATCTTTATCTGACGTCATAAAGTTGATGCGCGGCCAAGTTTTCTTTGGGTTCTGAGAGTCCATCATCGTGAGTCCTCAACGAGATATTCTTGGTTTTTAGAGTGTACTGCCTTTTAGCGCAGCACTCAACTTTGCCGACTTTCACCACAAGAAACACCTTTCAACAGATTTGAACCGCTTTTTTACAGTTGTTCCCCTCATCCCTCTCTATTCTCTAATCAAGACCTCGCGGCTAGAACACCCCGTACTTAATTTTGATGACGCTATGAGTTTAGATCTCATTATTTGTATTGGCACTGGACTCTTACTGCTTGCTTTTCTCGCCTACGCTATTGTCTTGTATCGTGAGAAAAAGGCGCAATCTTCTGGAAAAGCTGGCCTCTTTAATCGTGGCCACCTTGAAGAAGCGGATACGTTATCCGAAAAGCAAAAACGCTTGCTGACCTTTTGCTTGCTCCCGTCCTATATTCGCCAAGAATCTCTGCTAACGCCAACCATTGGGAACGCCTCTTCGGAGGAGATCCAGGCTCAATTGCGCGCAGAAGAAATGGGAAATCGAGACGACGTTCTTGCTCAGCTCGACTTTTTGTTGAGCGGCATGCGTAGCACGTCGCTAGATAATCAACTTATCGTCCCCTCTGAAAAAATCCTCGCCTTGCGCGAGAGAATCACTACCGCATTACACCTTTGCAGTACAATCCTAGATAGCCTTCAATCCACTTACGCTTGGGACCTAGCGGAAGCCGCTGAGCTCGCTAAACGCGGATTTGCTGCACAGTACCTTAATGAAGACGAATTCTGGTGCTACTTAGAACAAGTTTCTGAAAGCGCCCAACGCTTGGGTTCCGATTGGTACGAGTACACACTCTCCTATCTTCTTGGTCGCACCATGGAAAAAGGCGACTTCGATGCCATCAAGGAAGCCGCCTCGGTTGTGTTGCACTTGCCGAGTTCCGTTGTGAAAGAAACACCAGAACTCGATGCCTACACGCGTTACCGTTTCACCGTGAATAAAGATGCCACCGGGATGAATCTTTGTAATTCACGGTGTCACTGCTAAGCACGCCGTGCGTTATCGAACGTAGTAGAGTCGCCCGTCAATGAGCGCCTTGCGATCCTCTCCCCTATCGAAAATGAAAATATCGGGATTCATCGCCAGGCCAAGCGCTCTTCACGACAAGCCACCACATACTTTTCATCAACAAAAAGTTCTCGATCGTAGGCGCAACCTTCAAACTCTTTGGATTTCGCCTTATCGCTAGGATGCGCTTTATCTTTGTATCCTGTAACCTTACCAACATGGCTTAACGTATAGCCAGCAAGATCCTTGAGAACTTTGTCGTCAATTAAATAGGCCTGAGCGCTCATTGTGAAACCCAAAAGCGCAACTACCAATACCTGTTTGAACATGGTCTTAAACTCCTAAAAAAAGATGGCTCTGGGAGTTGGCGCTACCAGCTCCCATGCTCTATCCATTAATTGAATTTAAACAAGTTAGCGAATGGATTTTCTCCGTGAGCCTCGCGGTAGCGTGATTCAATGAAGTTTGCCTCCTCGTAGTACTGCGTGACATCTCCCCCTTTAATCTTAAGCAAGGCAATTGTGACGACCTGAGCTGGAATCTGTTCCTTAAAGACCGTCTTATCCTCCCAGGTCATTTCGATGTAGGCATCTACAATTTCCATTTCGCCGTCAAGTTTGGCAAATTTGACCGTGAAGCCCGATTTCGTCAAATGGGCCCAAGGTCCCACCTTGGTATCCAACTCCTCAGCCTCCTTTAGAGCACGCTGATAGTGTTCTGGAGCAAGATCGGTTTTCGCCTTTTCCATAAGCTCGGCTTTCTCTTTAGCTTCTTTTTCCTTAGCTTCTTTGGTGTACTGCTCAACTAACTTCGGCGCCACTTCCATTGTTTCTTTGAGCACTGCTAGCTGGGCTTCTCGATCCTTAATCTGATCGGTCCAGTGTTTCACTTCACTCTCTGGAATACCTTTACGAGCCAGGAAGCCTTTGTACTGAGCGATCTGCTTAGAGATAAAATCGTACGAACTCTGTAGCGAATTGTGCTGCCATTCAACCGAGGCTAACTTGCGGTTAAAAAGTTCTGCCAAGACCCGACGATGAACACCCGCGGGTTCTCCAGACTGCTCAAAATAACGGCTAAGTTCAGACTCTGGTCGATTTTTAAAGTAGTAGTCCGCGTCCGTGAAAATGCCTTGTTCTGCACGTTTAATGCGTTCGGCAATGTACTCTTCAATGTCGCGTTTAGCCTCTTCGACTCGCTCTGCTTTTTGCTTTTCACGCTCCGCTTCAATCGTCTTGGCTAAATCCGCCTTGACAGGGAAGGGAATGGTCGCAACAGCGACTTCACCCAACTTCGCATCCTTTTCTTGCTTCCAGGTGAGTGCTTTTTCGCCCATCGCTTCCGCAAACATCTGCCCATAGGTCGTCCCTTCTGGCGCACCAAACCCTTCCGCACGCATTTTTTTAGCGTCTTCTACCAACGCATCACCGCAAGCAGTGAGCAAGAACGCCATCCCTGCTGCCACCAAGAAAGAACCAACCTTTCGTTCGACGGGATTCATCCAAATATTCTGAACTCCACAAAAAGTGAAAAAAAGGCGCTTCTCGAGTGCCAATAGGCGACCGACCGATAGGTCTTCAAGAAAGCGTCTGTTTGCATGGAATTGCATGCATATTGGGATTATATAAGATCAACTTAGTAAACGTCAAACTGTTAAAAATCTTGTGATAATCATTCTCAAAACCATAAATTTTCCATAATTTACTGCTAGAGTAGAGGTTTCACAGAAAGATCTTTTACAACTAAAATTGTCTTGTTCTGATATTAGGGAAAATACTAATAAATCTACAAAAATAGCTTATATTTCATATACTTAAAGACTTTTCTTACCCACGTCTTAAGGGTTTTCCCTAGTGCTCCCGACTTAACCAAAACAGACTATTTGGTCTGTTTTTGACTAGAATTCTCGATTGATAACTACCAACCAACCTTTTTTTATTTTTGGAGACACTTGAATGAAAAAAGTTTCTATGCTGACAGCTGCCACGTTGATGGCTTTTGCTGCTTTCTCCGCCTCTGCCGCTCCTGTGACTCAGGAAGGTACGGGTATTGGCAAACACGGTGACGTGACCGTTGCTGTGACCTTTAATGCTGGCAAAATTCAGTCCATCAAAGTCGTGAAAGAACAGGAAAACCCTGTTTTGAGCAAAGAAGTCTTCACCACCTTGAAAGACCGCATTATTGAAACGAATTCCGCTGACGTTGACATCATCTCTGGCGCGACCTTCTCCTCTAAGGGGCTCTTAGATGCAGTGAAAGACGCTGCTAAGAAAGCTGGCGTGACGCTCAGCAAGGCTGACAAAAAGGCCGTTAAGAAGGTGGTCGCCGACCTTCCGAAAGTCAACAACTACGACGTTGTCGTAATCGGCGCGGGCGGCGCTGGTTTCTCTGCTGCCATTACCGCTAAGAACGCTGGTGCCAATGTGGTATTGCTCGAAAAGATGCCTGCCGTGGGTGGCAACTCCTTGATTTCTGGCGCTGAAATGAACGTTGCCCAGAACTGGGTACAGCCCAAACTCGGTATCACGGACGACTCGCCTGAACTCCACGCTCAAGACACCTTTAAGGGTGGTGACGGCAAGGGTGATATGAAGGTGATCGAAGTCATGACCCACGGGGCACTTGATGCTGCCAAGTGGTGCCGCGACTACCTCGGTGTTCGCTTCGAGCCTGATAACCTCTTCTTCTTTGGTGGTCACAGCCGTAAGCGTGCTCTGATTCCGTTTGGCCATACGGGTACGGAATTCATCTCGAAGTTCCAAGCCAAAGCTGATGAATTGGGCATCCCCGTTATCCGCAACATGAAAGCGGAAGAGCTCATTAAGGATAAGAGCGGTCGTGTAGTGGGTGTGAAGGCCACGATGAATGGCGACACTTACACCTTCAACGCCAAGGGCGGTATCGTTTTGGCCACGGGCGGCTTCGGGGCTAACCCAGCAATGGTGAAGAAATACAATCCGAAGATTGATGAACGCTTCATGACGACTGACGCCCCAGGTACCACGGGTGAAGCTCTCTACATGGCTGAACGCGCTGGCGCAGAATTGGTCAACATGGGCTACATTCAGACCTATCCGATTTGCGACCCGATCTCTGGCGTGATCGAATTGATTGCTGACGCCCGCTTTGACGGCGCCATTATGCTTAACCAAGAAGGCAAGCGCTTTGTGGAAGAATTAGGTCGTCGTGACGTCCTCTCTGAAGCTATCTTGAATCAGCCTGGTGGCTACACCTGGGTGCTCTGGAACGATAAGATCGGTGCAATTAGCAACACCGTGAAAGAACATCCAACGGAATACGATGCCTTCACGAAGCAAGGCATTATGGCCACGTGTGACGATTTGAAGTGCGTCGCTGACTTCACGAAGATGCCTTACGAACAGTTGCAAGCCACTGTGAAGCGTGTTTCTTCGATGACCGGTAAAGGTAACGACAAGGACTTCAATCACCGCGCTGGCTTGGTGGATCTCTCCCAAGGAAAGTACTACGTGATTAAGGCTGTGCCTTCCACTCACCACACGATGGGCGGTGTGCACATTAATGAACGCGCTCAGGCGCTTACCAAGGAAGGCAAGGTTATCCCGGGTCTCTGGGCTGCCGGTGAAGTCACTGGTGTGACGCACGGCACGAACCGTTTGGGCGGTAACGCTTACACCGATATCATCGTCTTCGGTCGTATCGCTGGTGAAGCTGCTGCCAAAGCGACCAAGTAACTAAGTGTCTTTTCCCGAGTGGGGGCAGGTGTACAATGACACCAACCCCACTCAAAGAACTTCTTTGAGAATCCTCGATTCTTTTTCTTCTCGAGAAAAGGCGGTCGAGGATTTTTTCTTTTCCTTCATTTGTCGTCGCAAGACTACCTCCCGCACGACTCGGAGAACCCCCAATGCTGAGCGATAAAGGCCGCAAAACACAAGAATTTTTAGTCAAAACTGCTTTTGACATCATTGTCGAAAAAGGGATTGAAGCTTTGAGTCTTGATCGTATTGTGGAACGGGCTGGCATTAGCAAAGGGGCACTTACCTACCACTTCAAAAATAAGCACGAACTCTATAAGGCTCTCATCGAGTACTACATCATTCACATGGACGAAGAGATGCAAAAGTACACATTGCTTTTCGAGGGCGATCCTGCCGACTGTCTCATCGCAGGCTATGTGATGTGGTTTAGAGCATTTGAGCAAAATAACCGTGACTGGGCCAGGGTGGGGCACACGCTGCTCTCAAACTTTTCCCATGATCCAGAATTAATGGAGCCTGTCCGCGCCTGGTATCGTGCGCTCTATGAGCGCATTGAGGCGCTCCCCAAAGAAAAACAAGCCCCAGCGCTCACTTGCATCATGACGCTCGAAGGCTTTTTCTACGTGCACAAGTTTGGGTTCAATTCGTTAAGCCCTGAGCTCAAAGAAAACCTCTGGGTATTCCTGCAGACTCAGGTCGCTCACGTTAAAGCTAAGCGTCTTCCCGTGGCGGTGGAGTATTAAAAGAAAACGCCTCGCGAGTGTTCTTTCTTTTAGACTTTCAAAAAACAAAAAAACGGATAGCGATGCCTTCTTCTTTAAAGAAAAAGGCACAACTATCCGTTTTGCTCATCAACCAGAAGCTGGTCGACTTAGCTTTCTTTGTCCATCCCGTGTTCGATGGCGTAGACTGCAGCCTGAACGCGGCTCGTCACACCGAGCTTACGCAAAATGCTCTGCACATGAACTTTAACAGTACTTTCGGCCAAGCCAAGCGCACGAGCAATTTCTTTGTTCGAGACACCGCGGGCGAGCCAAGCGAGCGTCTGACGTTCACGACGCGTGAGAGACGAGGGATCGCTAAAGGTCTGCGGACGCTCTTCCTGATTGGCAATACGCGTCACAAACTTCGCTACCATCTGCGGCGAAATGACGCTTTCACCCACGTAGACGCTACGAATCGCACGAAGCAAGTATTCTTGATCGATGTTCTTATTCAAGTAGCCGCGAGCGCCTAAACGCAAGCATTCACCCAAAGTGTCGTAATCTTCACTCACGGTGAGCATTAACACATTGAGGTTGGGGTGAGAATCACGAATCTGAGCGAGAACTTCATAGCCCTTCATGCTCGGGAGGTCCACGTCCAAAAGCAACACATCGGCTGGAACGTGTTCGACGAGTTTCACGCCTTCCAATCCGTCGCCAGCTTCACCCACTACTTCAAAGTCGCTTTGACGCTGAAGGAGTGCTTTGATGCCACTACGAAAGAGTTCGTGGTCGTCAACGAGTAAAATCCTAATCTTCTGCATATCTTTACTACTTTATTCCGAGGTGGAAGTAGAAGGTCTTCACCTAGAGGTGAACCCTCTCCTTGAGGAGTATATCTAGGCTTAATTGTATAATTTTACGCTCCGTCCTGCCAATAATCCACAATAGGACTCTAAAAAGGACTAGCTGTAGCACTCCTCCCTACCACAAAAGATTATCTGTTAGTGCGAAATCCCCCCTTTTTTACTCGGTTGACATCCTCCCCTCCCTAAAGGGAGGGAATTCCTACGGCGGTGCACGAGCAATTTCTCGTGTCGCTTCGGCGGGTTCGTGTTTTAGACATTCATCGGCACGCACTACGGGCATGTCCTGCCCTGAATAACTATTACAGGTGTTCAGTAGCCAACATCTGTCGACCACGCTCTAAAATATTCATTGTGGCAAACACATCGGCATTTCCCGATAAGCCACAATGAGTACATAGAAATTTAGCCTGTATGGGGCGACTCTCTTTTGAGACATGACCACACCTCGGACAAGTCCTGCTGGTATTTTGGGGTGGTACAGCGATCATATGACCTCCCTTCCACGCCAACTTATAGTTCAAGAAGCGGAAAAACATTCCCCATCCCTGATCTAAAATCGCACGATTTAAACCCGATTTCGCCTTCACATTCTTCCCAGGTTCCTCTACGGTTCCCTTGGCAGACTTTGTCAGATTCTTTATCTTCAAGTCCTCTACAAACACAATCGCGTGGTTCTTGCTGATTGCGCTGCTGATTTGATGCAGATAATTTTTTCGAATATTGGCAATTTTTGTGTAGAGCTTGTTAATTTGCTCTCGAACTCTTTGCCAGTTCTTAGAGAAACGAACCTTTTTTTCGAGTTCTTGTTGTAGCCTGGCTAACCTGTCCATACAGTGTTTATACGGATCAAGTGGCGCAAAAAACGTCCCGTCTGAGCAGGTCACAATGCGCGCAATTCCAACGTCAATCCCTAGTTCTCCACCAGTTGGCACAGGATTATCGACTTCAAACTCGGTCTGGATAGATACAAACCAATCATCACCAGCTTTGGAAACCGTAATGTTTTTAATAGTGCCCTCGATCTCTCGACTTTTGCGATAACGTACCCAGTCAATCTTGGGTAGATAAACTCGGCTGTTAGCTTCGTCTACCTTACCACCCTGAGGAAAGCAGGCACCATCCCCATTGCCTTTACACTTGAATTTAGGAAAGCAAGCCCTCTTGGCCAAAAAGTTTTGACAAGCCTGATGTAGATCTTTTAGACCCTGCTGTAAAACTTGACTATGGCAATCACGTAACCAGGGAAACTCTTTTTTCCATGCAATGAGCCAATTCGTCATTTGGAAATAGTTGGTCAGAAAGGTCGAATTTTCACCGTGCAAGGCTATCTGTTTTTCTAAAGCCATATTGAAAACAAAGCGTTTGCAACCAACAAAAGAGCTCAGTTTATGCCGTTGTTCTCCATTGGGCATCAGTTTGAATTTATAGGCTTTTCGAATTAACATGGCTTTAGTGACAGTTTGATCTTTTCAATAATTTTGATCCTATGAGGATCTCATTTAGATCTCACAATACTACACCTCATTTTGAAAAAATGCAAGGGCAATGAATACAGGAAGTCACGCTGTTTTTGACTTATACGTCCACTTAGTCTTTGTAGCTAAATATCGAAGAAAAATCTTTACGAAAGTCATTCTGAACGATTTAAGAAAAATTTTTGAAGAAGTATGTGGTGAGTTAGAAGCGACTCTCATCGAATTGGATGGAGAGCAAGACCATGTGCATTTGTTAGTAAACTACCCGCCTAAAGTATCCATTTCAACTTTAGTTAACCGCTTGAAGGGCGTGTCTAGCCACTCGATTAGACAAAAGAAATATCGTAGTATCAGAGAAAAGTTGAGAGGAAATGCCTTATGGTCACCTTCTTATTTTGCAGGGAGTTGTGGCGGAGCCCCTATCTCTATTATTCGCCAATATATTGAACAGCAAAAAACTCCTGATTAAAATTTTTTTAAAGGACTGCTACGCAATCCACGCCTTATATCCCCGACCTAAAGGTCGGGGCTTTACGGCGTCTTGTGGTAAAGCCCCTCCTCTTTTCGCCCTAATCCCTACCCTCACAAGTCCTTGATTCAATTAAGATTTTCTTAATCTAACTACTACTTTAGAGTTATCTCTTTTGCGCTCTTTTCGTAATACGTTCTCGGTGTTACCATGTTCATAAAAAATGATTGCTTTTAAATACAACTTTTCTTCTGGAGATCACACCATGGCCCAAACCCCTTATGACCATCTCAGCGTGGGCGAAATTGCTGCGAAAAGTCCTAGTGCAGCAGCCTTATTGGATCGTTTCAACGTCGATTTTTGTTGCCACGGGAAAACGGTTTTCCCCGTTGCTTGCGCCTTGGCTGGTCACACTCCCGAGGAAGTTGCTGCTGAACTCGACAAAATTCACGATACCGCAGAGCCTGGTAAACCAGATTTCTTAAGTTGGCCAACCGATTTGTTGGCAGATTACGTCTTAAAGATTCACCATCGAGGGATTCGCCGTGAAGGGCCTGCCATCATTGCACTTCTCAACAAAGTGAAGTCTGTCCATGGTGAACATCACCCAGAACTCTTTGAAGTAGCAAATCTCTTTGAGGCGAGCTTTAATGCGCTCTCTCAGCACTTGATGAAAGAAGAACGAGTGCTTTTCCCCTACATCTATCAGCTCTGTGCTGCCGATTTAAACAACACTTCGGCGCCCGCTTTCCACTGTGCTGGCAGTGTCACAGCACCAGTCCATATGATGGAAATGGAACACGCCGATGAAGGGGAACGTCAGGCACGTATTGAAGAGCTCACCAGTGGCTTCACCACCCCAGCCGATGGCTGTGCTTCCTACAAACTCTTGATGGAAAAATTGAAAGCTTTCCGTGACGCATTGCACGAACACATTCACTTAGAAAACAACATTATTTTCCCGCGCGCGATCGATATCGAAGGTCGTCGCGTTGAACAGTAAGTTTCACGTGTAAGAGAGAGACTTCAGGGTCTCTCTCTTTTCACCTCTCTCAAAGGCGGAACACAAAAATGACATTAACGACTTCCTCCCCCTCTTTTGGTCAACAGCATCCCAATCCAGAACGCATGCAAAAATTGGCCAACATTACCGAACGCTACGACCAGAAAGCGATCACGCTCGAAGAAGCACGTGCAGAAATGAAGGCATTGGCGCCCATTGCGCCTTGGGAAATTGCCTACTTAGAACAAGTCAATACGGATAACGACAAGGTCGGAGAAGAATGTCATCGTCGTCCTTTAGGGGAAATGATCGCGATCTTTGCGCCCTATTTGGATCGCTCACGCCCCACTGGTCTCGCCTTTGATCATCCCATTGCTGTTTACTACCGCGAAATTGATGCTTGGAAGGGGCTTATCAAAGAAATTGAAGACTTGGTGCAGTACCCTGTGATTCGCAACCAGTGGTATGGACTCTATGATCGCTTGGCAGAACTTAAAATTCACTTTGCCCGTAAGCATAATCAACTTTACTCTGAGCTCGAACGCCGTGGCTTTAATCGCCCATCGACCCATATGTGGCTCTTTGATGACTATATTCGCGATGAAATCCGTGATGCGCGCACCGTGCTCGAACGCGAAACGCCGGCGTCTGACGATGAATTCATTGCTCGACAGAAAAATATCATTGACAACTGCTTAGATTTAATCGCAAAAGAAGAAACCATTCTTTTGCCGACTTCCCTTGCACTCATTCCGCCTGCCGCCTTTGAACACATGAAGTTGGGCGATCAGGAAATTGGCTTTGCTTGGGGAGCTGGCACGAAAGCTGCACCCGAGGTAAATGTCACAGCCCAAAGTGCCGCTCCTCAACTTCCAGCAGATATGGCCAACTTTGCCAACGATTTCAATGCCCTGATGCAAAAGTATGGCTTGCAGGCAGGTGGCAAGACGGGAGATGCAGACGGCCTTCTCGAAGTTAAAACAGGTCGTTTGTCGCTCGATCAAATCAATTTGATCTTCCAGCACTTGCCAATCGACATTTCCTTTGTGGACGAAGAAGAAATCGTGCGCTTTTACACTGACACCAAGCACCGCATTTTCCCGCGCAGTCGCAACGTGATCGGCCGCAAGGTGACAAATTGCCACCCTGCCACGAGCGTGCACTTTGTGAAGGAAATCGTCAAGAGGTTTAAGAGCGGCGAAGAAGACAAAGTAGACTTCTGGATCAATAAGCCAGGCAAATTCATCTACATTCTCTTTGTCGCCATCCGTGACGAAGCAGGAAACTTCCGTGGGGTCATGGAGGTGATGCAGGACTGCACGCGTATTCGCGAGTTGCAGGATTCGCGTACACTTCTCACGTGGAGCCAGGAAACAACGGAACCCGTCTATCTCCATGGGATCGCTGAACCAGGTGAAAACGTCCCCGTTGGGAAACGTGCGGGTCTTTCCTCTAAGCAAGAAGCGCCCTCTTCTGAAAGCGTTGAGAAAGCCCCTATGAGCGTGGTAGAACTTCCTGAGCTCACACCTGAGACAAAGTTAAAGGACTTGATTGAAATTGCTCCATGGCTTCGCCAGCGCTTAGGTGACGAGGTTATGGTCTTCAAGGCCTTGCGTACCCCATTGGGCGACATCATGATTCCTAAGGCAACACTTGCTCTCATGAGTGAGCACGGTGGCGTAGAGATGGAAAAATTAAAGGACATCATCCGTCGTCTCGTGGCACTAGGACCTAAAGAAGACTAATTGTTGAAGTTCAACTGAAAACAATGGGCGTTCCTCTTTCTGAGTGAACGCCCATTTCTTTCTTTATGTGCTAATTGTTTATTCGGATTAGCTGCGAATACGCCAACCAATCGAGAGAAGCCAGAGAGCGAGCCACATGCTCAATGCGGTTGCTACGACAACTACCCCCAAACTTGCATAAGGGTCTACCGCCCCCGTTCCCAAGAACCCAGCGCGGAAACCATCCACAAGATAATAGAACGGATTCCAGCGGCTAATCGTTTGCCAGATACCTGGGAGAGAGTTAATTGAATAGAAAACCCCAGAGAGAAAAGTGAGAGGCATGATGACAAAATTCTGCACTGCCCCCATCTGGTCATATTTTTCTGCCCAGAGTGCTGTAATAAGCCCGTAAGAGGCCATCATTAAAGTACCCGCCAGCCCAAAGAAGATGAGAAGGAGCGGCTCTTTCACAGGCGGCATGGACCAATAGATGCAAACCGCATAAAGTCCTACCCCAACCAACACAGCACGCACTGAGGAAGAGAGCAAGAACGCTATCCCCAAGACGGCACCAGGAATTTGTGGGGTGAGTAAGAAGGCGAGGCTCCCACCAATTTTGGCCTGAATAATGGAGCTCGCGGTATTGGCAAAAGCGTTCTGCAACACGCTCATCATAATGAGCCCCGGAATGATGAAGTCGATATAGCTCACGCCTTCATAAAGGGGTAAGTGTTTCGAGAGCGCTTCACCAAAGATCACGAGGTAGAGAAACCCCGTCAAAATCGGTGCCAGAATGGTATGCATCCAAATACGCAGGAATCGACGCGTTTCTTTCGCAAAGACGGTCCAAAATGGAATCCACATTATGCTACTCCTCCCGTCAAACGTAAGAACACATCTTCCAAATTCGCCTCACGGATAGTGAGTCCAGAAATCGTGCATTGTGCCGCTTCAAGCGCGCCAAGAATCTCTCGCACGGTTTTCGCATCCGCTGCGTTAAAGGTCAATTCTGGTCCCTGTCGATGGGCAAGAAGAGAAAGAAGCCCTTCGGGCAATTCACCTCTCTCAAGGCGGCACGTGAGACGGCGCTCAGCGTGACTCGCAAGCAGTCGATCGGTATGGTCCACTGCAATAGGGCGACCGTCCTTCATGATCGCGACACGGCTACACATTGCTTGTGCTTCTTCTAGATAATGGGTCGTAAGAAGAATCGTGTGCCCTGCGCGATGAAGCTCTCCAATAAAGCGCCAAAGATTGTCGCGCAATTCCACATCGACCCCTGCAGTGGGTTCATCGAGCACAATCACGCGAGGGCGATGCACCAAGGCTTGCGCCACCAAAACGCGACGCTTCATCCCGCCCGAGAGTTGGCGGACGAGTTTTTCTCCCTTGTCGGCGAGCCCCAGGGCAGACAGAATTTCATCAATCCACGCGTCGTTATGGCGAATCCCCCAGTAGCCAGACTGATAGTTGAGTGTTTCGCGCACGGTTAAAAATGGGTCGCACGTAATTTCTTGCGGCACCATCCCGAGGTTGAGTGCCGCTTGGCGCTTCTCGCGACTTACATCGTGCCCCATGATAAAGATGCGCCCCTCACTCATCTCCACCAGACCCGCCATGCAGTTAATGAGGGTACTCTTCCCTGCCCCATTGGGACCCAAAAGACCAAAGAATTCGCCCTCTTCGATCGAGAGCGTAACGTCTCGCAGGGCAATCTGTCCCGAGGCATAAGTCTTAGAGACACCCTCGATTAATACGGCACTATTGGCTTGGTTTAGGGTCTGAACCATGTATTTAATCCGTCAAACTAAAAACAATCGGTATCACCACTTCGCGAGGACCACCTAATTTCGTGGTCATTCCCACCAAGGGTGCAGCAGCTTTCAGCGCTGCTTGCTGCAAAAGGCGCGAGGGGTGAGAAGTGTGGATATCCACTGCACTCACAGTTCCATTCGCATCAAGACGCACGCTTAATGCTAAGCGTCCTGACTCTCCATTTTGCCTTGCGCGTCTTGGATAAACCTTATGAGCCTCCACAACAGCGACTAAGCGAGAAAGCTCAAGCGAATCGTCGCCAACTTTCTGACTACCACCAGAGCGCACCCCTTGCGGATGTCCTACAGGTTCAGCTTCTTTCACAACACCTTCAGGGCTTCCTTCGCCAGGCTCGGCGGGCAGGACTGGGGGTGTTTCTTCTACAACCTTAGGCACTTCTTTCACAACCTTGGGGACAACGCGCTTGGGTTTTGACTTCACCACTGGAGGTAGCGGCGGAAGCGCCTCTTTCACGATAGGCGGAGGCACGGGTTCAGGAGGGGGTGGCGGAATCACCACCGTTTCTGGACTCTCTTCGGCCAAGTGTTTTTCAAGGCGAGGAGGTTCTGGAATCGGTTCTTCACGCACTTGCACCACTGTTTCAAACACGATGGGGTTGGCAAAACGCACCAGCGGAATCGCAACCTGTGCTTTTGGATAAAGCAACACCACGGCGATGGTAAGGAGCATGAGGCTCGAAACCATCAACTGCGCTTTCCGCTCTGCACTGCGATAGAGCTGTGTGTTTTTTAGAGTACTCTGCCAAGAGGTCATTCTTTCGCCCCTTTGGCTTCGGTACTAATGATAAAGCGACCTTCGCGCTTCACCTTAGCCATATCCACAACGTTAATGAACTGGCGAAATGGCGCTTTTTCATCCATGAAAATATTGAGCAGACGATCGGGTTCTTTGTCAAGTAGCGCACCCACTTCGTCGAGCGTCACTTCTTTCTGATCCACCCAATAGGTACCATCAGCCTTCACCGAGAGAAGGATTTCTTCTCGACGAGTCGCTGGCGTAGAATTTTCTGCTTTCGGCAACACAATGTCGAGCACAGGCTTCGAGAAGCTCATCGTCAACACAAAGAAGATGATGAACATGAAGAGGCAGTCGATTAACGGCGTTAAATCGATCTGGGGTTCTTCATCAAAATCTTCAAAAAGTTCTTTCATAACACAACCTCTTTCATCCCTCTCTTAGAGAGATTCATGCACGGTGTTGTGTGGGTTAGCGTGCACGGGTTCAGTAGCTTCCCTCCTTTTGGGAATCACATTCAAGCGACGCGTCACTTCTAGAGCGCGGTAGCTGTGTTCAATGGCTTCAATGTGGAAACCCTTAAATTTCATCATGAGCCAGTAGTAGGTTATCAAGGTCGGAATCGCAATCACCAAGCCTTCCACCGTGGTGATCAGCGCGGACCAAATCCCAGAAGCTAAGGCACCTGACTGCGCGAGCGAAATATCAGAGAGCGACTGGAAAACGGTCAACATCCCCGTGACAGTTCCCAGCAGACCCAAAAGCGGCGAAATCACCGCAATGAGTTTCAACCAGCAGAGGCCGTTTGTGACACGCTTAAAGTTGCGGTAAAACAGATAGCCCACCTCTGCACGAATATCGTCCGAATGCGCACTATGCGTCGTGACGATATCGTAAATAATCTGAATCAAAGGGTTGGTACGTTTGGGGTCTCGCACAGCAAAACAGCGATCCTGACCACGCTCTAAATCAAGAAAATCGCGTCGGAAACTTTTCCAGACAGAGTTCAAATAGAGCGTTTCACGCAGCGCAATGTAAAGTGCCGCAATAGCGACAAAAATCAACGCCACGCCCACAGGGCCGAACAACGAATAGATTTCTGCAATACGTTCAGACCAGAGGTTATTCATCTTTTTATTGCCTCACTTGAGATTTCTTTTATTCCCTAACAACTGCTTAGGCTTCAATCAAGCCCGCTTTGAAAAACGTTTCGATGCATTTGCGGGCATCTTCCGCATCGGGGTGCGACTCAGCGCGTAAACGGCGTGCTTCACGTTCTGGCGTCAAGCCACCCATCATTTCCGTCACACGTCGGAAGACTTCAGGATCCACACGACCTTGGCAAAGGAAAGTGGCACAAAGCGTGTTATTTTCCCCAGCGGCGGTTAAAGCTTCGCTCGTCTTCTTTGCCCATGCTTGAGAATTCGGTTCACTGGGTTCTGCCCCCATCGTGGCGAAAACCCCAATGCGCTTACCCTTGAGTTTCGGAGCCACTGCCTTCATATCCTCTGGTGCCATCCCACGGTCACACCAAAAACCTAAGAAAACGGGGTTGAAATCGGATAAGTCTTCTGGCAACTCTTCTGCGCGCACCATCTTGGCGGAAGGAATTGCTCCATGAAGGGCATCGGCGATTTTTTGAGTGTTCCCAGTGCGAGAACTCACCACAATGAGAGGAGTGGACATACAGGTAGCTCCAAGAAAAAAGTTGGGGATTGATGTCTTAGAAAGGAAGGAGGAATGACCCTCTCCTTCCTCTGAGCTCTAAAGGGAGCGCCACTCAAAAACTCAAGGACACTCCCTCGTGGTCAAAGCTTACTTAGCAAAGCGAGCGCGAGCGGACTTCCAGGATTCCACCACTTCTTCAACCAACTTGTGGTTTTCGCGACCAACGTAAACAGCAAAGCTCACAGCGCCTTCCTTGTTGATGAACTGCACGGCATAGGAATCGCGACCCATGAAGGGGAAGGAGGTGAACACAGCCGCCACAATGTTTTCAAAAGCAATGTGACCACCAATCGTGGCGCCATTGCTCAAAATGTTGTAGTAGCCCTGGGCACGCTTACCCGTGAAGAGCTGGCCTTCAATTTCAAAGACGTGCTGATCCTTCAAAATCATCAACGTCACTTTCTTCCACGTCGCCAATTCGGCCCAGAATTCATCAAAGGCTTCGCCAGTGGCCAACGGTGCAAAAGCAGCACGATCTGTAGGCAACAAGCGGGCAGCTTCCAAATCGGACAAACCAAGGCGCTGAGCGATCGAAGAGAGCGTCACAGGGAATTTAGCCTGCATCATGGCTTCAATCTGCTGGGCCTGTTCCGGGGTCGGGGTGATGTGAGAAAGTTCTGTCATTGTTAGATTTCCTTTTGTAGTTAGAAAAAAAGAAAAAGTTATTGAGCGTTTTCCGTTTCAGTCACAAGCGAAGAAACGGGTAACACCATGTCGCGCATGTCTAACGCATAGTCACACAAGCGCAAAAGCTCTAAGTCGTGGGTAATCAAGAAGATGGCACGCCCTTTATCAGCTTCGCGCTTTAAAACAGTCGCGATCGCCTGCATATTGGCACCATCAAGCCCACTTGTTGGTTCATCAAGAATCAAAATATCGGGTTGCTTAGCGAGCGCACAAGCAATCACCACGCGCTGCTTTTGCCCACCAGAGAGACTCTGCGGATGGCGACCTCCTAGTCCCACTAAATTGAGCGCTTCGATCCATTCCTGTGCCTCACGAGCGTCTTCCTCTGTGAGCTTTGGAATCGCTCTTTTCTGCGCACGCAACATGCGACCCACGGCAACCGACATCGAAATTTCTTCGGCTACCGTGCGCATCTGAAGCTGATGGTCTGCGTTCTGGAGCACCAACCCTACTCGCTCAAGAAGCGCCTTTGCACTCACCACTTGGTCGCGGAACATGAAGCGACCCTGCTGCGCTACGTTAAGCCCCGTGAGCACACGCGCGAGCGTGGTTTTCCCAGTCCCGTTGGGGCCGATCAAAGCGGTAATGCCAGGTTCAACATAAAAGGCACAACCATCAAAAATGGGCGTCTGCCCTTTATAGGCAAACTGGAGTTCTTGCACACCAAAAAGCGTATTGGCTGGCGCACGGTGTGAGAGTTTTTCTTCGGCACTACTCTGTGCGTGAGAAACCGCAACACGCGGCAGCGTGGTACGAGGATCTTCCACATCAGGGCGGCGAAGGCCGTAGCGCGCTTCCCAATCACTCGTTTCAAGCGCAGTCCAGTCGCCTCGTGCGACAATTTCGCCAGCGCTCATCACTAAGACTTCATCAACCCAATCTTTGAGCCAATAAAGACGATGGTCCACAACGAGAATTGCTGTGCCTTCAGACTTCAATTCACTCAAAATCTTGGCCAGTTCTAATGTGGCTTCTGGGTCCAAGTTAGCACTCGGTTCATCCAAAACCAAAATCTTCGGGCGCATTACCAAGAGCGATGCTAAGGCGACTTTCTGCTTTTGTCCTTCAGAGAGCGTATGAATATCCGCGTCCAAAATATGCGCGATACCCAAGCGTTCTGCCACCTCGCCCATCACACGAGCAATATCTTCTTCTGCCCAACCGCGACTCTTAGGCGCAAAGGCAATTTCATCCTTCACATTGAGCGCAAAAAACTGTTCTTCTGGGTCCTGAAAGAGCGTCCCAATGGTGTCCGAGAGCTGCGCGAGCGGCGTCACACTAGGATTGGCCCCCGCACAACGGATTTCCCCCGTCACTTGTCCCTGATAAATCTGCGGAGAGAGACCATTCACCAGACGCATCAACGTCGTTTTTCCACAGCCAGAAGCACCCGTCACTAACTTTAATTCGCCAGGTTGTACCGTAAAGGAGAGGTTCCGCACGGCATCCTCTTCCGTATTGGCATAACGATAAGAAACGTTTTCCAACGTAATCACTCTTTGTTGCTCCTCAAAGCTTATTAGGACATGGAACGACTAGCTTCTGGGAGGTAGGATCCCAGACCCATTTCACCCACTACAACCAAGGCAACGGTTGCAACGACACCTACCCAAACCCAGCGATCAATACGCGAGAAAATGGTTTTTTGGCGCGGAACATTTAATTTTGGACCGGCCCCAATGCCTTTAAGTTCAGCGGCGACCCCCAAAACTTCAGAAGTTTTCAATGCTCTAAAGAGCACAGGAATCATCAAAAGACGCGTCGTCAAAATCGGGTGGAACGTCACCATCTTGAAGTCCATGGGCCAACCACGAATTTTGAGCGTTTCCCAAATTTGCTGAATATCGCGGAAAAAGGTCGGAATAAAGCGCAACATCACCGAGATGGGGAAAAAGAGCCAAAAGGGTAAATGCCAGCCTTCCATCGTAGAGAGCATATCTTCAACACGCGTCGTCATCGCTAAGACAAGCACCACATTCATCATGGAGACGCCACGCAAGAAAGGAATAATGAGACCGCCCGTTTTATTGCTTCCCATTGCAGGCATAATAGCCCCCACACCCATGGCAAAAAGGAGCGCCAAAATCGACATCACGAGCATCATGAGATACAGACCCAAGAGCAACTTGGGACGACGAAGCATAAAAGCATAAACCGCTGTCATCACACACAAAATCACTTGCCCTGCTAGACCCGAAGCGCAAAGCGCAACGATAGCGGTCACTACCGTGACGAGTAATTTTGTGCCTGCGCCCAACTCCGCGAGAGGACCCGTGACGGGAACGCGCTTTTTAGCGAACAAATCCTGCATGTTTGAGTTCTCCCACTGTTTTCCAACCAATCCAAAGCCCCATCAAGGAACCGATATAACCCAAAAGCACAATCGGCAATACCATCATCATGATGGCGGGGGTTTCACGTAAAAAGAGGTACGAGACGCCAAGCGAAAACGCTTTGGCTGCGAAATCATAGACTCCCGCTGCAACCCAGGGGGCATATTGGCTATTGCGCATCCCGAAGAGGAGCACCACACCTTCTGCCACCAATGCACCCAACAAGGCCGTTGGCAAAAGCGTGATACTGCCACCCATCAGAAGGCACGAGACCACGGTACTCACCAAAGTAAAAAGCAGGAGCGTGCCAGGTTTTCTCACTTTGGTCAATAAAACGATCAATAGCGTCGTAAATACGATGTTTTTAACAATGAGAGACACCGGATTCATCCCGCCACCAGCCAACGCAATCAATAAGCTTGAGAGTTTCGTTGCGGCGGCAAAAACGCCAACCAATACCAATTCTCTCGCTGACCAATACTGGTGCAACTTACTCATGATGCCTACGGGGTGAGGCGTCACCATCGAGTTTTGTTCTCGCAGGGTGTTTCCCATTTTGACTCCCATTGTGTTTTCTCAAAAAGCGCTATGAAGAAGCACTCACTTTTTTCTTTTCTCGCCAGCCTGTTAATTAAATAAGGAGTAACCACCCGAGTGCCGGCGAGGCGATGTGCGTCGTCCTCGAGACGCACACTCGGGTGGTCCTGCCTAAGAAGAGGGTGGTAAACGTTCTCCTCTTTGGCGTCCTGCTGTAGTCGATTAGAAGCGAGCCACGAACTTCACTTCGCCGTAGCGACCTGCTTCATAGAAGGAGAACGGCGTGACGTAATCCTTGTTGAGGATGTTGTAGAAGCCCGCATTGATGCTGTAACGGTTCTGAGGACCGAAGTCGAAGCCACCCGTCAAGTTGAGCGTGGTCCAACCGCTATAGCGATTAACGCTGTCTTCAGCCGAAGAGGAAGAGCGAGCGAAGAGGTCTGCGCGAGCACGGCCCCAATTCACGTCCCCTGCCCACTTCACACCGTAAGTAGCGGTAAAGCCAGGACGACCCGTCTTGCTCGTGGATTCACCATTTTCTTTGTACGTACGGTGCAACAGCGCGAAGGCCAAATGCGGTTCAAAGCCAGAGTTTCCAAGGAGGTAAGAGCCCGTAAATTCCATACCGATGGTCTCAGACTTAGCCACATTCATCATCATGCTAGTCTTTTTGTTGATAGGCTTAGCCGTAATCAAATCCGTCACACGGTTGTAGAAGATTGCAGCATCAACAGTGGCTGGTCCCGAAACCCAACGAGCACCAATTTCAAAGTTGTTGCTCTTTTCTGGCTTCAGGTCAGGATTGCCCACTCGCACAGTGCGCGTCTGCCCCATGGTCGTATCGACATAACGTTCCTGGAGAAGAGGCACGCGGAAGCCCTGAGACCAAGCTGCACGCAAGGTCAAGTCATTGCGCGGATGCCACAACACACCGGCATTAAAGACGAATTGACCGTCAGTCTTCTTACCCGTAGTCTGCTGAATATTCGAGGTCTTACCAGAGCTGATGGAATAACCATCAGCCTGCTTCATGTCAGTACGGACATAGGTATAGCGGGTACCGAAGTTCAACGTCACGGTATCCGTCACGTTGTAGTCAGCAGAGGCATAGAGCGCTTGAGTCAAAAGGTTGCCACGGTAGAAGAGGTACTTATCCATGTTGATCGGACGACCCATATTACCCCGTGTAAAGCTCGTCGATTCTGCGTCAAGCTTTTCGTAAGAAAGGTCGTAACCCGTGATCAAATAAAGCTTGTCGGTAAGCGTCCAGTCAGCCTGAATAGAAGCGCCAAACTGCTTGAGCGTGTTGTCAGCTGCGTTGTCGTTGATCATGAACTTACCCGGGCCCATGAAGGCACCAACGTGGTTATCCATGTACTTCGTGGCCTTCTGATAGAAGACGTCCGTACGGATCTTGCTCAAATACTTGTTCACATAACGGATTTCATCAAAAGCACCTACCTTCAAGCGCTTCCACTCTGGCACATGTACGTAGAATTCATCGAGCGTCATGTCGGGAGAAGAAGAGTTGAAGTCCAAATCGAAGTAGTCAACGCTCGCACCGAAAACGTGGTTATCGTTGACGTGGTAAGCCAAATAAGCATTGGCAGACTTCGTTTCAAAGTCGGTCCCTTCAGCTTTACCGTGAGCAAGCTTCAAATCGCGACCGCCTTCGTACGAAGCGCCGATACGATAGTCCCAACCACCAGCAGTGCCGAAAATCTGAGCAGAGGCGTTACCACCGTCGTTAGAAGAGTTGTAACCTGCGGTCACCGTCCCTTCGACAGCCTTCTTGCCATTGCCCTTCTTCGTGATGATGTTGATAGCACCACCCAAGGCGTCGGAACCGTAAAGCACAGAGGCAGGCCCCTTGATCACTTCGATACGTTCAACCTGAGACGGATCGATCAAAATCGGGGTACCCGACATTGACTTCTGTTCCGTAATGCGTTGACCGTCAATCATCACGAGCGTACTGAAGGTCTTTTCGCCGCGAATCATAATACGCTTCGACCCTTGGCTACCGTCGGTGGTGACTTCCACACCAGGCATATCTTTCAAGAGATCTGCGATGGTTTGAGCGCCGTTATTTTCAATTTCTTTCTGCGTGATGACTGACACGGACATATTCACGTCCATGAGTTCACGTTCTACACGAGCCGCCGTCACTAAGACGTCGTCCGTCGTTACCGATTCTTCGGCTTGAGAGAGGGGCGAAACGAAAGCCCCTGCAATAGCTACCACGAGTGGCAGTTTGGTCCAATGCTTATTAGCCATTTTTTAGTTTTCTCTTTTTAAGGATAGTAATGAGGGTGTAGAACGGCGACTCATCTTAGGCAGAAGCCTGAGTGATCTGACTTTCCAAGAAAGTCACCAAAAGTTGGGCCATCGTCACGTGCCAGTACTGGCCTGCCACGGTCTGATAGAACCAATCACCTCGGCGCACCAACAACCCTGCATACACCCATTGAGCAAGGAGAGGTTCGGCGAGTTCAAAAAGCGGTAAGTTGAAGCGCTTTTCAATTTGTTTCAGGTTGATTGCGCCCGATTCCATTTCAGAAGAAACGGTGCGCAGCAAGAACCAGTTGGGACCTGGTGTCATCAACATGTTGATGGGCTTAATCCCACGAGCAACGTCCTGATGCCAGTCGTCTAACTTACGCTGAAGCATGAAGCTATGGCCAAAGAGTCGGCCACCAGCGCCAGAGCCAAAGGCCAAGCAGTCCGTAGCGCTCTTACCTAACTGGTTATAAATATTTCTTTCGCGTGTGCCCTGCCCCCAGTGGTTATTGGAGAGGCGACGCCAATTTGCATTCGTGAAGTGCTCCACGCTCACCTGGAACATGTCAGCCTTCATAGAGGTATCTGCCGGTGGCGGCATCTTCCCGTTGTTGATGAACTTGGCCATCGGAGCCTTTTCAAACACATTCAACTGGTAGCAGTCGACGCCATCGAGTGGCAAGGAAGAGGCCATTGCCAAGTCCTCTTTCCACACTTCCATGGTCTGTTTCGGGAAGCCGTAGATCAAGTCGATCACCACAGCGGCTTCGTTGTAGCTCATCAATTTTTCCAAGCGCTTCAAAATGGTGTCGCGATCATCAACGCGACGCTGCATCTGGCGCACTTCGGTGTTAAAGCTCTGCACTCCGAGCGAAAAGCGGTTCACACCGCCCGCCAAAGCTGCTTCAATCTTTTCGTCATTAAAGTTGTGAATACGGCTTTCAAACGTGATTTCGCAGTCGTTTGCAAGTGGCAAATACTTTTTAATCGCAGAGAGGATGCGCAAAATATCGGCAGGAGCCAACGCAGAAGGCGTACCACCACCAAAATAAAGCGCATGAATTGGAGAAGAATCCTGCGCAGCACGACCGTGCCAGAGTTCCAATTCTTTAATCAAAGTGTCCGCAAAGCGACGACTCTGCTCTTCTTCATACGGATTCTGGTAGAAAAGGCAGTAGAGGCAGCGCGTTTCGCAAAATGGCACATGAATGTAGGCCAAGCTCTTGCCAGAACGTTTCTGATAGGAAAGCTCTTCGAGTTTGGCCTGAGCAGCATCGCCCAACAATGGCATGCCACCAGGTCCGGAATGCACAGCGACCTTAGCCGTAAACGCACGATGCAGTGGATCGCCCGTATTCGCATAGAAGGCTCTCACAGAGTCGGCATCAGCCATCTGTGTCTTCATAGCACGAACGCCAGCGTCAAAAGTGCCACTCATTGGTGGACGGGAGCTGTGCGGATGAGGGCGAGCTGGGGCTGCTTCAGCCTTCGCGGGTTCAGGCTTCGAGGATTCAGTATCGGCTGCTTCAGCTTTTTCCGCTTCGGGCTTATCCTCTTCAGATTTGAGAAGTCCCATGCTTTTTAATGACGCAACCATCGCAGGAGGCATAGCCTCCACTGGCATGTCTTTCAGAGCTTCCGACATCGAAGGCGGAATGTCATCTTTAGACATATTTTTCATGGTCTGCATCATCGAGGCAGAATGCGACATCCCTGCAGCTGGCTTCGCGCCAGCGGGCATGGCATGTGGGACCTCTCCGGCAGGGGTTGCGCGGTGAGCATGCGGATGTGCGCCAGCAGGTGTTTGGGGATGCGAATTAATGGAAGCTTCCGAAGGGAAAGCTTCTTCTTTAGAATTCAACATATAGATGTTCTGAGATAAATGAGAATCGTTTTCGGTTGAAAAGTATTATAGGAAAAAAGCAACTAGGGTTGACTCCATGTCTCAAAAAGTGAACACCTGTTTTCTTATTCCTCATGAAACGATTAACATGTTGATATATAAGGATTTTTTAATATCTCATCTCCTTAAATATGTAGTCCTTTTGAGTGATAGACGAGAATAATTATCATTCGTAGTACCATAAAGATGGGATACTTGTATAGTTGCGATCTATTGATTTTCAAAAACTGATAGTTAACTTACTTTGGTGTAAGAGACTTCTGTAGGAAAGATACAAACCCTTTACAACTTTAAGGATTAAAAAAAGCCCTGCGGAAGAACTAATCTTCAGCAAGGCTATTGTTATTTTCTCAATTTGTACGACGAAAAGTCTTTTCGCGGATTATGGTGTATTGAGCTGATTGTTGATGAGGTTCACCACTTTTACGCTATCAAAGACACCCGTATCTTCAAGCACATAAGTGCCAATCCCACCATCAGCCGCACGTTGACTTCTTTCAAAGTGCAATTGCACACCATACTGGAGATTGAGTCGTTTAAAGTGGCGACGCAATGTTTGCTTTGAGCAACCCGTCTGCTTTTCTAACATCTGCAAAGAAGGATTCTTCAGTGTCAGAAGGTAGTACAACACGACTAAGATCACTTCAGATTTCGTGGCCTTCATGCTCTACCCTCCTTATGCCTTCTTAGGTTTAGTACCAGATTTATCCAGAATGACGGTCTCATAGACCTTTACGTCACTCCAAGCCACTTCGTAGACCTTCCCTTCAAATTCCACAACCGCTTTGGTGCGATCCTTGGGCACAATATTGGGAACTACTTGAGCACCACGAGTCACTTTGCCCTTATTGAGCGAGGGATGGGAGAATTCACAAAGAATCTTGAAATTGGTCCCAGGAAACTCGTACTGTTCAAACCCTTTTTGACGACGCAAATCAGAAGCGTTTGTCACGGTAAGCGGAACATCCTTAAGAGGAATTGCTTTAGCCACAGGTTTTTTAACTGGAAGGCTTAACCCTTCCACAATGGCACGCGTAATCGTCAACCCACGAGAAACCACTTGTTCTAATTTCTGCGTGATTTTTTCAGGAGCGTCGCTTCCTTTATAAAGCTTAGCGAGCGCTTCAATCGCTACAGTGTCGGTTAACAGTTTCTGAGAAATCCAGCCTTGAACAACTTCTGGGAGTGCACCTACGGAAATCACTCGGTAAACATAACGAGTCGACTTCCCAGTTTTTTGCGCAGCAACCTCTGCTGTCCACTTTTCCTTTTCCATCAACTTGCAATACGCTAAGCCAATTTCAAGCGGCCCCATATCCTCACGCTGTAAGTTCTCAATTAATTGAGAAACGGTGATTTCAGAAGAGGTTTTGATATTGTCCTGGACAATAGCTTTGATCGTGGCAAAGCCCAAAGAGCGAACAGCACGCAAGCGACGCTCACCAGTAATTAAGGTGTAGCGTGTTCCCGCGCGACGAACAGTGATTGGCGAAATCTGCCCATGTTCTTTAATAGAAGCTGCGAGCTCTTTAATGCTTTCTTCGTCAAAAACGGTACGAATTTGTGGCTCAACATCAATCTGGTCGACGATGATGTCAAGAAGCCCAGTATCAGCCGCACTAGCAGTTGGCGTTGTGTTATTGACTTTTTCGGCTTTAGCCTTAATGGCCGCGAAATCGAGATTATTGCGTGGGGGTTGTTTAGTGATAGCCATGGATTATTCAACCTTCAAGCCCAGTTTTTCATAAATGGCTCGGAATGCGATGTCAATTTCTTGAGCAGCGCGATAAGCACTTGGAACTTCCCAGATAGGAATACCGTAAGTGTTGGCTCGGTCAAGTGGTGTGCGATGTTTAATGACGGTGGGTAATAAAACCCCTTCCATTTGAGCTTGCATTTCAGCGAGTGTTGCTACATGAGATGTAGAACGATCAAATGCATTAATTAGAGCACCCACTAATTGAAGATCAGGGTTATAGGTGTGCTTAATGTCATTGATGGTATCAATTAAACCGGACAATCCATCAACAGCGAAACCACACAAACGAATAGGACAGCAAACATGCGTCGACATCACGAGGGCAGAGCGCAACTTCAAACCTAAGTTTGGTGGGCAATCAACCAAAATGACGTCATACTGATCTCGCAACATTTTGAGTTGATCGCGAGGTACGGTGACGTATTCATCTGGAAGGCCTTCAAGGGCATAACTCAAACGACTATTACTTTCTGTCGGTAAAAGATCAATGCCTCGAGAAGTGTGAGTAGGAATAAGTTCTTTGCAGTCAACATCAAATAGTGACGTTGCCTCGGTACCTGTAATAGGTTCCCCACGAAGAAGCACTGTACTCCCGTTGCCTTGAGCATCCATGTCGACATAGAGCACTCGTTGGCCATGTTTAATAGCTAAGTCAAACGCAAATTGGGTGGCGATGGTTGTTTTGCCCACCCCACCCTTCTGGTTTGCAATCGACATGACGATGGCTGACATTCTTTGATTTCCTCAGTCCTGAGCTTAGATAAGAATCATTATGCCTATGATTAGATCAGTTTTCAACTCTTAGAGGGAAAACTTACCTAATCAGAAAATGGTATATATCTCAAGGACTTAGCAAAGTAAAATTTTATAAGTCTTTGAAAAACAAGAGGTTTTTCTATTCTTCTAAGGGATATCTCTAAGTAGATACTCTTTCAAAAAAAGAATAAAAGGATAGTATCAAGTGAGTATCAGAAAAGGAATAGCTTTTATTGGAGTCGAGCGCTTGATTAATCGCTTAGACTTGCTAGCAGCAAAAGAAGTGATGCGCGCAAAAGAATTTACCGGATAGTCGTTGAATAAAAAAGAAGAGACGGAAAAAGTAGAAGAAGAGAAAAGTTTCTAAGAAGAAGGTACGTTTCTTTTGAGAAGTTTCTTCGGAAAGGAGATTTCAAAAATTGAGAAGAATGAATTTTCAAAGATTAGAGTTCTTGAAAAATTGAAGACGGGGTTCCTGAAAAAAATATGTGGGCGAAATGAAGAGTATGGTGGTTGAAAAAAAAATTAGAGAAGATGGTTACTCAGAAAAAGTGGTGTTTCGAGAAGAGGATTTTGAAAGAGGAAAAGGAGGTTAGGGAAAGATGCAAAAATGACAGAGATATACCACCTGTCAAAGGGGTGAAATTTTCAAGAAAAAGCCCTCTTTTACGTGTATTAAGTATATTAAGTGTATTATAGGCGTGCTCAAATTCTCAGCAATTTAACTCTTAACTCGTTGATTTTGCTAGTTTTTGCCCTGTGGATAACCTGTGAACAAATCAAAAAAAGTGCACGTAAAGTACAGAGATTTGCACGTAAAGTACAGGGAAGTGCATGTAAAGTACAGGCTATCCCATTAAAGTTATCCACATCAGCCTGTTACAAAAAGTCACAACTAATTTAATTTACTACTCTAAGAGAAGAAAGACTTCATGTGAATAACTTTTTTTAAGAAATCAACGCTTTTTCTAAATTTTAGAAAGTCTTTGTTTTATTTGACTTTTTTCTTTTAAAAGTGCATGGAAAGTACATTGCTGAAACAAAAAGAAACTCAAAACTAAAGCCAATTTTGGACACTTTTTGACCCTTTTGACGATTTTTGGGGGTCAAAAATGAGAGGGGGGTGTGTACTTTATGTGCAAAATTGACCCCTACTCTGAAGATCTCTTATGAGGGTCAATTTTAGCTGATGGAAGTTTTTAGTTGAGTTATTTTAGAAGAGAAAATTTGCTTTTGCACATGTGCAAAAAAAGCGAGCTGTTCAACAACTCGCTTGAAAGAAGCTCTTTGAAAAGAGGAAATTAGAAATCTTCGTTGGCGGCGACTTTTTGACGAATCATCTCTGTCGTGAGCAACGTATCGTAGAATTCCTGGAAGCCTGCATAAAGGAGACTGGCTCGTGCAATATTGGCTGCCAGTTGATGTTTTCTAAAGAAAACAACCTCAGTATCTTTGAGGCGGTGAGCATTGGTGAGCGCGATTTCAAAGAATCCAAAATCGACTTCCGCAATCGCTTTAATCAGATCTTGTTTAAAGTTGCGCATTAAACGCGTGTTGCCCATTAACATCGACAAATTGGAGAGTGATGTTTTCCAGTAGAACATATCCATCTTTCGACCATTAATGAGCTTCACTTGAGGTACTGGGACCTGGTATTCCTCAATCTTGTGCCCTTCCATGCCGACTTCCGCAAACTTGAGATCTACGCGCGGGATGCCAAGGTAGCGGCGGGCCACCAAATACACAGCCTTGGCAAAAGGAGCCAAATCAAAGTATTCCACTGGAATCGTGAGCACATTCAAAGAAACCACATCTCGCACCAACCAGTCAGCTAAACGCAAGCGGACGACCGCCATGGGGTTTACTTGCTCGTTAATCGTGGCCATGCTCATAGACGTATCTAAGAATCCAGGCGCAGTTTGTTCAAATTTCACGCGTTTCCCATTGACTTCGCGTTCGGCAGAAATCGTAATGGTTGTCGTGCTGAGGCGCTGAAGCGCAGCAAGGAAGGCTTGCTGCTGCTTGCCACCATAGGCCTTTTTGATTGCACGGAAGTAATCTTTGACAGAAAAAACGATGTCGGAATGGTACTTGAGCATATCCGGCGTAATGGAATTGCCCTTTTCTTTAATGCGAGCAGCAATCTGCGACATTGCGTAAATCAAGATGTCAGCATCGTTATAAGTCGGAATGCCGTGGTTTGAAGGGGAAAGCGTGACAACGTAGCGCCCGCAGTCAATGACGCGCGGCATTGTTTCTTTTTTAGGACGGAAAGCAAACAGAGGATGGCTCATCATCGTGAGCGAATCCTTAAACGATGGTGTATTAACTTCCCCTAATGTGACCATGGAGTTACGCCAATCTTCGACTTGACGACGCTCTTCCTCAGTTTCTACTACAGGCTCAACGACAAAGGGCACAAGTTCAGTGCCTTTCTTGGATCCCTTTTTATGAACAGGATCTACGTTAACGATGAAGGGAATATTCTCTTCGATCTCGGTATTAGTTTTGGCCATAGTTTCCCAAAGTTTAGTTAGCCGTCGTCTCGCCTATTTTTGGTCAAACGATCCGACGATCGAGAGTGTTTGGAGTAAAGATTAATTTTACTCTATATGGGAAGGGTTTTCTTCAAAATAAATAATATCCCATAGCGAGGAGATTTTTACTTCCTCAAAGAACAAGCTTTCCCTCTTTTGCACATGTGCAAAAAGCGAGTCTTTTAAGATCGAGAAGAGTAGAAAAAGAAAAAGCAATTTATATAACATTTTGAAATATAAGGAAATTTTATATTTTTTAGAAAAATAGAGAAGAAAAAGTGCACGTAAAGTACATCCCCTTTAGCCCCCCCCCGATTCTTCAAAAGTGCACATGTGCACTTTTGCTAAAAAGAGGAGCGCAGAAGGATAAATTTTGAGGATGAATTTCTCGGAAAGTTTTATACAAAATGGAGAAACGGAGGGACTTTCATCTATCAACGCTCCTCTTTTCCCGGTTCTAGATTTGTGTTTTGCACATGTGCAATCTATCGTATTTCAGAGAAATTTTTGCTATTTAGAGGTAAGGAAAATTGGATAAAGGTGGAGAATTTTTCCGAATTTAGCCTTGTTTTTTCAGGGTACAAATGTGCAATTCTTGTATTTTTCTAAATTGAGGATGAAGGAAAAAATGATTTCTCATCATGGAAAAACTCCTTTTTGCACATGTGCAAAATAGAAAGAACAAGGTGATTTTGCTTTTGAATGACTCGATGTAGAGATGTGCATTTGTGGGAAAAAAATCCCCTACTCATCCTTCAATATATAGACGTGAGCGGTGAGGGAAAAACATGAAAGTTAGAGAACGAAAGGGATAATTGCACATGTGCAATGCGTGTGTTTCAGACAAATTTTCTCTTGGAAAATAGAAAAGAAATTGAGAAAAAGTAGGGAGACAGAATGAAGAAATGCTCGCCAAAATGCATGTAAAGTACATGGCAAAAAATACTTTCTGAGCCTTATTTTTTTCATGTGCACATGTGCAAACTTGAGGAAAAAAACTCAGAAAAAACACAAAAAGTGCACGTAAAGTACATCACTAATCTTTATTTTTTATAACTAATTTAGTGTTGTGCACATGTGCATTTTTCTGAAAAATAGAACTTCTTTTTCTTCATAGAGCAGCAAAAAGAAGAATATTTCTGTCCCCGTTTCACTCTTCATGAGCAAAATTGCACATGTTCAAAAGATAGAAAAAGAGGTAAAGCAGCTCATCAGTTTGCGCAAAAAATGCATGTAAAGTACATGGCTAATTTGTCTTTTTTTCCCTTATGTATGAAGTGCGCGCGTGCAATTTTTTTTAAGGATTAAAGATTTTTCATCTCATTTAATGCCCAGAATAGATGGTGCATGAAAAGAAAAATTTGTGAGGGATTCATTTTTGCACATGTGCAAAAACCTCTGTTTAGGGAAGAAGAAGTCTCTTTATTGTCCAAAAAGATATGCTTAATTTTTGAGTATGTAAATTTCATATTGCGCAATGCATATGTTTGTTTTTCAAGGGATAGCGCCCTCTTCTATTTAAAAATGCATGGAAAGTACATTTTCAAAAATTGAATAATTTGAAGATTAAGTGCACATGTGCACAAAGGATGTGGATAGGAGAAGTCAGGGACCACTTTGAGCAGTCAGATTCCTAATAGAGAATTCTTTTTTGTTATAGCGTATCTAGGAGTTCCATGGTTAAAAAACTTTCTACCAAAAAACAATTGCACATGTGCAAAAAAAAATGAAAAAAAGTGAGAGAGGCCACTGAGATAGGAAAAAGTAAAGTCAAAAAGGGATCTGAGTTGCTGTGATCTCTTCTCAAAACTCAAATTCAAAAGTTCTTTCTAAGAAAGAAATTGCACATGTGCAAAAACATTAGCAGAAAAAATGGGAAAGAGAGGAAGGTCAAAAAAGTCTATTTTCCTTGAAATATCAAGGGTAGAGAAACAATTGCACGTAAAATACATGGCTTTTGGATTTTTGAAATTCCCAAGAAAAAATTCCTTGTTAAAAACTGCACATGTGCATTTTTTCCGTTTATCTAAAAAAGTGCACGTAAAGTACATAGCAAACAGAGAGGTATTTCTGTTGAGAATAGGGGGTCAAAAATTGCAAAATGAGAAGTTGCACATGTGCAAAAGGCATCAAAAATGCACGTAAAGTACATACCCTATTTCTTCTTTTATTGGTCTATCTGTTCATTTGTGCACATGTGCATTTTTGCTCTCTGTTTCTAGAAGAAAAGAAGAAAAGCAAAAGATAGAGTTTCATAAAAATCAATAAAGAGAAGGGATTGAGAAGAAATTCGAGTTTGACCGAAGGTAGGGATAGTAGGTCTATTTGACTGAAGAAAGAAAGTTTTAAGGGAAGTTTCGTATTTGCGGAGTCTTGGTGTGCTATCTAAAAAAGGCTTCTTTGAGAACAAAAAGAAAGCTTTTTTGGGGAAGGTTGATATGGTCAATTTTGAGGGGTCAAAAATAAAAAGTAAGAAAGAGGGGAGGGGTTAAAAATGATCAATTCTCAAAATTGCACATGTGCAAAAAGGGAATTTCCTCTGGACTGCATTTGCGTCATAATAGAAAAGACCAACTGCTTTCTTTTTTCGCTATGAATATCATTTTAATTGTATTGCATCCTTTTCTTCTCATCTTGCTTGGATGGTGGCTTCGTTATCGAGCCTACTTTTCTAAATCTTGGTGGGATGGTTGCGAAAAACTCGTCTACTATGTCCTTTTTCCACCAATGCTTTTTAATAGCGTGGCATCAGCATTTTTGACTTTAACGAGTGCGAGTCGATTTTTGCTTTGTGGAGTAGGGAGCATGATGGTGGGTGTTTTTCTTGCTTACCTCGTTTCTAAATTCTTTCCTCAAGACGCAAGAACGGATGCTTCGGTTCGACAATGTGGCTACCGGTTTAATTCTTATATTGGTTTTGCTTTAGTGGCATCGTTATATGCAGATTTTGGAACGGCTCTCTATGTTCTTTTGTTAGGTGTATGGGTGCCGATATCTAACGCTTTTGCAGTAGCAGACCTTTCTCAAGCAGCCAGGGCCAAAAACCAAACATTTTTTGCTCTTCTCAAAACAATCGTGACGAATCCACTCATCATGGCCACTCTTTTGGGACTTTGTTTTAATACGATGGGCTGGACATTGCCGACTTTAATCAGCGGTTTATTTAAGAGTTTAGGATCTGCTTCACTAGTTTTGGCACTTTTAGCAATTGGAGCAGGGATGGAAAAGCTTTCAATTTCCTTGTACGGAAAATTGCTTTCTGCTGCGACAATTGAACGTCTTCTTGCTGTACCGTTGGTTTCTGTACTGATCGGAATGATGGCTGGTTTGAATTCAGTGGAGTTAGGCGCATTGCTTTGCTTCACAGCGCTGCCTACGGCTAACTCTTGCTATATATTAGCGGTCCGTATGGGCGGAAATGGCCCTATCGTGGCAGATTTGACGACTTTGCAAACGGTAGTTTCGTTAATCACTTTGCCTTTTTGGTCAATGTTAGTTCAATATTTCTAGTGCAATTTTGCACATGTGCAAAAATTAGCTTTTGATTTTTCTATCCTCTTCTATGGTCAGAATTTATCTGACCATTTTTTTATAAAGCGTGGCGAAGAAAAACGAAGGAACAAGGAGAAAAGAAATTGGGAACATAAAAAAAATAAGAGGGGCGCGTGTCGAAAAAATTTTTAGATCTCCAAAATCAGTTTGGCATTCTCATGGATTTTCTTTCAAAAAATTTTGATACACAGTAAACCTTTCTACCGTTGAAAAAAATCATCAAGAAAGATTAAGAGACGAAAGTTGAGAAAAGAGATGAGGAAAAGTGTTTGCACATGTGCAAAAAATGGATTGGAAAGGGTGGGGAGGAAGCGGTTTCTACGTGATTCAGCAGAAATAACTTTCCTCACAATCCGGTGCTTCGCAAGACCTTCTTCCGATATAGAGTAGCGAGATCCTTTCTTTAGTCTCGGATGCATATGAAAGGCCTTGGCGGTTTCTCTAAGGAAAGTAAGGTCTGTTTGGAGAGAATAGAAACTGTTGAGAAGTAGAGAAATTTTTTAGAAGAGAACATTTCAATGATTATAGATAATTTTGTATTACACAAATAAATTTAATGAGAAAAGAACTCAATTGCATAGTATGAGATTCTCAAAAAACACTACGTTGCAGTCGGATAAGAAGATAAATACCTGAAATTCCTTCTCTAAGAGGGAATTCAACGAATTTTGGTAGAGATTTTTACCTAGTTTCATTGAGAAACAGCATTGCAAGGTCTGAAAAATAGAAGTTTGTGTTGCCAGAATTCAGTGCTGCTTTTTGATGGAGTACCCAAGAAAAATTGACGTATAAGCAGAAAAAAGCAAACTTTTTTGTATAGTTCTAGATAAGAAGAAAGAAGAAAGAAGAAAAAGTGGAATTTTCGAGATAACTTAGGGAAAACCCTCTTTTTAAAAGGAGAGATACTACCATAAGGGGTTGATGTGGGATTTAAATAAAAGCTATAACAAAATCGTTTTTAATAGAAAATAAGCAAAACCAAGGGAAAACACCTATAGAGTCTAAAAAATAATGAGAATTATTCCTATTCTTAAAATTGTAACAGATAAAAAGTGCATTTTTTGTGTACCTTTTATCTTTTTTAGTCCTAAAAATGAGAATTTCATTAGAGAGGCTAGCGAAATTAGCAAGATGACTAGGGGGGTGGGGTATAGGGTCGGTATTCTTTTTTGGAATACCGATTTCTTTGACCTACTCCTTTGGTCTAATTTTTAGTATCCTCTGAGGGCAATATCTAATCCCTTTAGACAGGTGTGTTTAGCCCCTTAGATCACTGTAAGAACACGCTTGAAATCTCCAAACTATGGGCGTGGCTAGTATGCAATGCCATAGAAGCTCTTCGAAACAGAAACACTATAAGCGAAGCTTTTGGTTTCGTAGAAAACCCCACTCATTTTCAGGAGGATCCCCATGGAAGTTTCTCGTAGAAGTTTCCTTAAGCGTGGATTGTTACTTGGAAGCGGCACGATGCTTTCTGGCGTCGCAGGCACAGCCATGACTGCTCCAACTAAGAAAACCCCTTATAAGTTACGTGACGTTCAGGAAACACTGAACATCTGTTGTTATTGCGCAGGTGGCTGCGGCTTGATTTGCTCTTCACGTGGTGGCGAGTTGATCAACCTTGAAGGCGACCCAGAACATCCTGTCAACCTTGGTGGTCTTTGCCCGAAGGGCGCCGCCATGTGGGGCCTTCGCAATATCGTGACGAAAGAACGTCAGTCTCAGAATCACCCTGCACGCGTGTTGCATCCGATGGTGCGCCGTCCTGGTTCCAAGGAATGGACGCAGTTGACCTGGGAACAGGCCATCGATGAAATTGCTCGTCGCGTCAAGAAGACCCGTGATACCACCTTCATTGAAAAAGAAGATGGCATAACGGTTAACCGTTGCGAAGGTATCGCCTCTTTCGGTGCTGCTCAGTTGAACACCGAAGAAGCTTGGATGGTCCAGAAGTTCATCCGCAACTTGGGCGTTATCGCTATCGATAACCAGGCCCGTGTTTGCCACTCCTCCACGGTGCCGGCTCTTGCTCGTACCTTCGGTCGTGGCTCCATGACCGGTCACTGGTGTGACTTGGCCAACGCCGACGTGCTCCTCTCGATCGGTTCTAACAACGTGGAAAACCATCCGCTTTCGTCCCGTTGGGTCGAACGTGCCCAGGATAAGGGTGCTAAGTGGATCGTGGTTGACCCGCGTTACTCCCGCTCTGCTGCTCGTGCCGACTACTACGGCCGTATCCGTCCGGGTACCGACATCGCCTTCTACGGCGGTTTGATCAAGTACATCTTGGACAACGAGCTCTACCAGCGCGAATACATCATCCATTACACCAACGCCGCTTGCTTGATCAAGCCGGGCTATGGTTTCGATCCGAAGACGGGTACGTTCTCTGGTTGGAATCCTGAAACCCAGAAGTATGACAATGAAGCTTGGGGCTATGACGTAGACCATAAGGAAATTTGGGATACCTCTGAAACTGGTCCTTACTCTTGGGTCAAAAAGCCGGGTACGCCAAAATTCAAGACCCCTGATTTGAAGGTCTTGAAGCGCGACGAAACCTTGCAGGATCCGCACTGCGTCTTGAATGTCATGAAGCGCCACTATGCTCGTTACACGCCTGAAATGGTGAGCAAGGTAACGGGGATGGACATGGAAGTCATGCTCAAGATCTGGGAAGTGTATGCAGCTTCTGGTCGTCCCGACCGCGCTGGTGCTTTGCTCTATGCATTGGGTCAGACCCAGCATACCTACGGCTGCCAGAACTGCCGTGCTATGTGTATGGTTCAGTTGCTCTTGGGTAACATCGGTGTTTCCGGCGGTGGTTTGAACGCTTTGCGTGGCGAACCGAACGTTCAGGGTTCTACCGACATTGCTGCTAACACGCCTGACATGGCTGGCTACCTCGCTTGGCCGCATGGTAAGACGCATCCGACCTTGGCTGATTACCTCTCCAAGGAAACCTATGCAGCTGGTTACTACAGCAACAAGCCGAAGTTCCTCGTGAGCTTGCTCCGTGAATGGTTCGGTGCCAATGCTACGGTCGACAACGACTACTGCTATGACTTGTTGCCGAAGTGCTCGCCGAAGCTTGACTTTGGTAACTACTCCTCGTTGATGACCTTTAACCACATGCGCGACAACCGCATTAAAGGTTACTTCTGCTGGGGTATGAACCCTGCCTCCTCTACGGCTAATGCTAAGCATGCTCGTAAGGCTATGGCTAACCTCGATTGGCTCGTTGTGGCTGATTGGTTCTTGACGGAAACCTCCACCTTCTGGCGTGCTCCTGACATGAAGCCTGAAGATGTGAAGACGGAAGTCTACTTCTTGCCTGCCGCTTTGATCTTTGAAAAGGTCGGCTCGATCCTTAACTCCGGTCGTTGGATGCAGTGGCGTCAGAAGGCTGTTGAACCGCTCGGTGAAGCAATCTCTGACTTTGAAATCATCATGAAGCTCCAGAAGCGCCTCGTTGAACTCTACAAGGAAGAAGGCGGTCCTGGTGCGGAAACGATCTTGAAGGCTAACTTCGATTATCACATCGATGGCAAGCCTGACCTCCGTGCCGTGGCTTGGGCCATGAACGGTTACGATGTCCGCACTGGTCGCTTGTTGAAGAGCTTCTCTGAACTCCAGGCTGACGGTACTACCGCTTCCGGTATTTGGATTTACGGTGGCTACTACAGCAACAACGAAGCCCGTATGGACCCGATGAAGCAGCCGATGACCCGTCGTGGTAAAGAAGACCCGACTGGCTTGGGCCTCTTCCCGAACTGGTCGTTCGCATGGCCGGCCAACCGTCGTATTCTCTACAACCGCGCTTCTTGCGACGCCAAGGGTAAACCTTGGAATCCGAACCGCGTCTTGGTTGAATGGGACGGCACCAAGTGGATCCAAAATGACGTGGGTGACTTCCCGACGGCTCAACCGCCGCAGGATAACGCCTTCTTCATGACCTGGGAACAGAGAGCTCGTTTGTTTTCGTACCTCATGGTCGACGGCCCGTTGCCTGAACACTTTGAACCGCAAGAATCGCCAACGAAGAATATCTTCAATGGCGCCGATAAGAATCCGCTCGCTCGCTTCACGAAGGATCCGTCTGTTCAGCTGGGTGACCCCAAGGAATTCCCGACTGTTTGTACGACGTACTCCTTGACTGAACACTGGCAGACTGGTACGCAGACGCGTAACGTGCCGTGGTTGAACGAATTGATCCCGGGCAACTTCATTGAAATCTCTGAAGAACTTGCTCAAGAAAAGGGTATCAAGAAGGGCGATAAGGTTCATATTTGGAACCGCCGCGGTAGCATCGTTGTTGATGCCATGATCACCATCCGTATGAAGCCGATGATGATTAACGGTGTGAAGACCCACGTAGTTGGTTTGCCCCACCACTTCTCTTGGGAAGGTATGTTTGCCACTGGCGATAACGTGAACGACTTGTCTCCGAACGTTGGCGACCCGAATTCCTTCATTCCTGAGTTCAAGGCATTCTTGGTTAACGTGGAAAAGGCAGCCTAACGGCGGTAAGGAGAAAAAATAATGCGTAATAGCAATGAAGTTGCCATCTTATATGATTCGTCCCATTGCACAGGCTGCAAGGGCTGTCAAGCGGCATGTAAACAATGGAATATGTTGCCGAGTTCGCTCGAATTGAACGGCATCAAATTTAGCGGTACTTATCAGAATCCACCAGATCTTGATGGTGACACCCGTTTAGTGATGACGTTTGACGAAAAGCCTTCTGGCAATAAGTTCCAAGAAATCAACATGGCAATCGGTCGTAACGCCTGCATGCACTGCACGGACGCTGGTTGCGTGAATATCTGTTCCTCTGGCGCACTCTACCATCGTGAAGACGGTGTGGTCGCTTTCGATACGGAAAAGTGCAATGGCTGTACGTACTGCCAAAGCGCCTGCCCGTTCGATGTGCCTCGCTATCGTCCGCTCGACGGCATGATCGACAAGTGCACGCTCTGCTGGGACCGCTTAGAAGAAGGTGGTATTCCGGCTTGCGTGAAGACTTGCCAGCCAGAAGCTTTGAAGTTCGGCAAGCGCGAAGAAATGCTCAAGATTGGGCACGAACGCGTGGTTGCACTTAAGGCTCGAGGTTTCGACAAGGCTGAACTTTACGGCGAAAATGAATGCGACGGCTTGCACGTCCTCCATGTTTGCCAGTACGGTCACGAAGCCTATGGCTTACCGACCGCTCCGAAGGTCGACAACAAGGTTGGTCTCATGAAGACGATGAAAACGGTCACGGGTATTGGTACCCTGGCTGTGGTGGCCGGTTTGGCTGCCAGCTTCGTGGCTTCGCGTGGTTACTCTCGCAAGCCGACAACGCTCGAAGAGGCCAAGAAGCACTGGACGCCTGAACAGCGCGCCAAGGCTGATGCTGAAGTCAAAGAGCTTCTTGCTAAAGAAGCTGCGAAACAGGAATAAGGAGGCATAGGATGCGTTATATCCAGCGTCATTCCCTGCTTACGCGGGTTACTCACGGTACAGCTGCTATTAGTTGTATTCTGCTTGCCTTGACTGGGGTCTTTGTGTTTGTCCCCACGTTAGGTGGCGATATTATGGGCGGTGAATTCACCAAGGCTATGCGTATGTTGCATCGCATCTTGGCAATTCCCTTTATCTTGGTTCCGTTGTTCGCGCTCTTGCGCTCCCCGGGTGGCTTCTGGCACTTGATCACAGTTGACATCTTTGGGAAGTGGGACGCTGACGACTTCCGCTGGTCGGCCAAGTTCCCGTTCTATCTCTTTGCACCGAAGAAAGTGCATATGCCTCCGCAGCACCATGTGAAGGGTGCACAGCGTCTCGCTGACGGCGCCTTGCTCTTTAGCTGCGTGTTCTTAGCACTCTCTGGCATCGTGTTGTGGCTCAGCACGGGTCTCCTCCCTGACGGTAGCATGCGTGTTGCCTTCTCGGCCGAAACCCTCTTGATCGCTCACTTGGTGCATGATGTGTTCTTCTTCATCTGTGTGTTCGTCGGATGCGCTCACATCTACTTGGGTGCCGGTATCTGGCAACCGTACCGCGGTACGATTCGTTTGATGTTCGGTGACGGTAAGGTTAGTGAATCTGATGCTGCTTACCACTGGGGCTACTGGGCTAACCAGGAACTCGCTCTCGGTAAGAACGTCACGGTCGAACCGGATCAGAAGTAATCTGTCCTCCTGATAGGCAGTGATAGGTCAAGTCGCTGCCTCACGAGCCTCTCTCCAGTCTCTTGGCTGGAGAGAGCGTCTAGATGGGAGTTAAGACTCCCATCTAAATGCTCAAAAGGCATAGGACACAGTTGGACGTCGGCATTCTTCGCCCCTGAAGGATTGCAACCGACAGTAGACCTTAACAACAAAAAGGAAAACACCATGCTCAATCGTAAATCCATTGAACGTTCTCTAGCTAAGTATGTGGCCTACAAGGACCCTGAAGTTTTAGCTCGTTTGACCGCTTTTGGTCCCATGATTCTTAAAGCGGCGGATTTATCTAAGCAAATGGCAGTGCCAGTTCCTACCGTCTCTGAAGAAGACTACGAAGCGGCGCGCGAAAGCCAGTTGCACCTCCTTAGCAAGTACCCTGTGGCGATCAATGGCGATCGCTTCGTTGGTGTAGCTCAAGAACTTTCGCACGACTTGTTGAAAGCCTTGTCACTCGAAGGTGAGTTGCTCGATGCTTGTGAAGCGGTCGAATGGTTTCAATTTGCAACGCCTGAACTTCTTGAGTTGGCGGGTCGTGATCCTCTTGCCTATTTTGAAAAAGTTGAAGCCATGATGGCTAACGACGATATTTTTGAATTCTTCATTTTGCCCGTGTTGGGCTACACGGTACGCGTTTTCTTGGACACTCCCGCCACAGCTTGGAGCCGTGATTTAGCAAACGTCTCTGACGACACGAGCCACCATAACCGCCCTGTGACTTGTCCAGTGTGCGCGTCTGAAGGTGCTATTGCTTCTGTGACGGAAACGACTGCTAACGGTAATCGTAAGAAATTGCACTGCACGTGCTGCGGCGCATCTTGGATCTTTGAACGCATCCGTTGCACGCACTGTGGTAACACGGCTGTGTCTGACTTCCAGTACTTGCATGATGAAGAAGATGATACCCATCGCTTGCATGTTTGCAAGGCTTGTGGCACCGCTACGCCGACGGTTTTTGCTGGCGAAGAGTTGAACTTCAACGCTGACGTTGAACAGATCGTCATGACGGGGTTGGAACTCTATTACGACGAAACGCTCGAAGAAAAGAAAGCCGAATAACGGCGCTGTAGCAAAAGCTACGAAAAAACCAAGCAATCAGCACCCTGGGAGAATGTGATGGGCGTCAATAAAAAATTCGATGGAGTAGCAGAAGTGGACAAAAATGCTAGCAATGGCATGCCTAGTTCTGTACAAATGAATCCTTTTGGCGCTCATCTGGTTGAAGTTCGTCACCTCAACGTTATTGAAGCCGAAGAGGACTGGGTAGCTGAAGAAATTCCAGTGGCACTGGTCTATAACGGTATCTCTCATGCTGTGATGATGACCACCCCTTCGTTGCTCGAAGAGTTTGCTGTAGGCTTTTCCCTTTCTGAGGGGATTGTCCCAGACATGAGCCATATCTATGACATTAACGTCACTCCCGCTTGTAAAGGGATGGAAGTGAATTTAGAGATTTCCTCCGAATGCTTCTGGCATCTGAAAGAGTATCGCCGCTCGATGACCGGACGCACGGGTTGCGGTCTTTGTGGCGTAGAAAGTCTGGACGGCGCGATTCGTAAGAATCACCGAGTGGAACATACACAAACCTTCGATATGCGTTTTTACGAACAGGGTTTGGCTTATCTGGAAAAGGTTGAAGAATTAGGACAACTAACGGGATGTACTCATGCTGCCGTCTGGGTACATCCTGATGGGACTCTCGCAGGAGGCGCTGAAGACGTAGGCCGTCATGTGGCACTCGACAAACTCTTAGGGATGAGAGCGAAGAATCATTGGGAGAATGGAGCACTTTTTGTCAGTTCCCGTGCTTCCTACGAAATGGTTCAGAAGGCTACAACTTGTGGCGTCGAGATTATGTTTGCAGTGTCTGCACCTACCGCTTTGGCGGTTCGTCTTGCGAAAGAGTCTGGGATGACGCTATCTGCTTTTTGTCGACGTCAGAAAGCAAATGTCTACGCGCATCCAGAGCGTCTTCTTGGCTTGTAATTTATCGTCAAGAAGACTTTTACCCGGAATTGGGCTCTCCACCAGTTCCGGCTTTTTCTTTCCTTCTTAAAACTGTTCTAAGAGTGTATGCGTTAATTTATTTATTCCCGATAAGTAGCATTTCCCACAGTACTAAATCAAAGCGTTGTAAAGAGAGAAACGGCCATGTGAGAAGAGGTTAAAATGATCAAGATCTCCCGATAACACCTTCTGCTAACGGAACGCTCTTTTTCTACGCTACAGTTTGCTCATAGTGGATAGTGCAAACGATGCGCAAAGCTTTTTTGATCATGAAGACTGCATTTGACCATTGTGATCAACTGCCTAGTTGCGCGCCCTCTCTCCAACTGTTTCTCTCTAGCAACTTAGCACTGAAATGAGCTTATTTTGTTAGGACAATGAAAAAATGACTCAAGCTTCGATGACACTTCCCCAGAAGATGGCTTTCAATGTCCTTTTGATGGTGAGCCTGTCGCATTTTTTGAATGATTTGGTGCAATCCATCATTCCTGCAGCGTTGCCGCTCCTAAAAGAGCAGTATGCGCTCACTTTTGCACAGGTGGGTTTGATTACGTTGACCGTGCAAGTGACCTCATCCATCTTTCAGCCTATCGTGGGCTTGTCGACCGATAAACGTCCAACGCCTTTTGCCTTACCTATTGGGATGTGCGTGACACTGGTGGGTTTCTTGCTCCTTGCGTCGGCGCCAAACTTTGCTGTGATTTTGGTAGCTTGCGGGATTGCAGGCTTAGGTAGTGCAATCTTCCATCCAGAAGCCTCAAAAGTGACGCAAACGATTGCTGGCCAGCAAAAAGGCTTTGCACAAGCAGTTTTTCAAGTGGGCGGTAACACGGGCTTTGCTTGCGGTCCGCTTGCAGCAGCGCTGATAGTTCTCCCGAATGGCCAATCAAGCATTGCCTGGTTTGCACTTTTTGCGCTCCTTGCAGTCGCCCTTTTGAGTAAAGTAGCGCTTGCGATGCGCAATAATGCCGCGATGAAGGGCGCTTCTAAACCGAAGGCGGCTGTTTCTCAACATGGTGCTAACCTCAATTTGAAGTTCATCTTTACGTTGCTCTTTATTTTGATGTTCTCCAAACAGGTCTACATTTCTTCGCTCTCAAACTACTTGACCTTCTACACGATCGAGAAGTTTGGTCTCTCGATGGCGAATGCCCAGTACGTGCTTTTTGCCTTTTTAGCAGCGAGCGCAGCAGGGACGCTTTTAGGCGGTCCAATTGGGGACCGTTGGGGACGCCGTACGGTGATTCTATGGTCGATTTTGGGTGCGGCGCCTTTTGCGTTGCTGCTTCCCTGGGTACCTCTTGCTGGCGTGATTTTGCTCGCCATTCTTGTGGGCTTTGTGATTTCTTCGGCTTTCTCTGCCATTTTGGTGTTTGCGCTTGAACTTGCACCAGCAAGAACAGGGATGATCGCAGGGATCTTCTTCGGGTTTACGTTTGGGCTGAGCGGGATTGCCTCTGCGGTCTTTGGCGTGATGGCTGACCACATTGGACTAGATATGGTTTTCCACATCGTGGCATTCCTACCACTCCTTGGGATTGTGGCCTTTGCTTTGCCAAAGAAAGCAGAAGTTGCTTAAGCTGCATATTCAACTTCTAAGAGAAGAGGGTGTCATGAAGGCACCCTTTTTTCGTCTGGCATACGCTAACACTGGAAGAGGTGAGCAAAGCTGAGTATGATTAAATTCACAAGCCTATCTCTGGAGTTCTCATGGTGTCTCTTTCCACTTTCTGCACAGAACAAGTACGCCGACTGGCATACTTCGCACATGCTGTGCGGAGCACTATGGCGACAGTGTTACTTCTAGGGTTGGCGAGTGCCAGTATCAGTGCACCGAGCCTCACTTCTCACGACGCAGCGATGCCTTCCCCTGAAGTCATTTCTGGCGCAACGATTTCTGCTATGCGGGCGCAAAGCGCGCCAGCGCCAACCAAAGCTCCTACGATTGATGCGATTTCTTCTGCGCAAGGTGGAAAACACGCCTTGGTTCTTGCAGTGCCTGATACGTACTTGATGAGTTTTGATGGTGGAAGGCTTGATACCTATATCGCTAATTTGAATCGTGCACTGCGTGATAGTCGCAGTGACTACTATGTCACCGTAGTGCCCTTCCAGGCAACAGATGCTAGTAGCCAGTTAGCGCTTTTAAAGCCCGATTTTGTGCTCGCGCAGTCTTCCCTCATTATTTCGGTGGCTGGCGAAGAGGGGACACCTGCTTATAGCGTCGCAACTCGAAAAGTTCCTGAAGCCAAAGACGCATCCCAATCGGTGGGCGGTCTCATTCTTGTACCAGCAAACCGCAAAGATATTCAAAAGCTTGAAGACCTCAAAGGTAAAGAGGTTGTGACCACTATGCCTTTAGCGGCTGGATGGTTAGCTGTCTTAGGGGAAGTTGCAAAGCTCAACGAAGACCCAGAGCATTTCTTTAAGAAAACGCGCTTCCTTAATATGGCGCTACCTAACGTTTTTTCAGCCCTTGCCTCTGGGCACACCGACGCGGCAGTGCTAGAAACTTGCACGATTGAGCGCCTCGCTAGAGAGCGTTTGATCGCTTTTGAGGACTTTCGCGTTTTGAATGATCAGAGAGATGGGAAACTCAACTGCGCTCGTTCTACGGGACTCTATCCTGACGCTACGCTCTATGCCTTTGAGTGGACAGATGAGCAAGCGGTAAGAGCAATGCTCCGAGTACTGCTCTCGGCCAAAGAAACCGATTTTGGCGAGTGGCATGTGCATGTATCGCGCTCTGCAATGGACGAGTTACTAAAGACCCTTCGTATGGGTCCATATGCCTATTTACGTACTGTTTCTTGGGAAGCACTTCTTGAGCGCTATAGCTATGAAATTCTCTTGGGACTTCTTCTCATTGCACTTTTAATTGCCAATGAGTTCCGCTTACATCGCTTAGTCGCAAAACGTACAGCCGAGCTTTCAGACTCGCTCATTCGTCAGCAGGAAAGTGAAAAAGAAGCGCGGCAGGCTCGTTTGCGTTTGGGTAGCCTTGAGCGCCGTAATGTGGTGAATCAAATGTCGGCCATGATTGCGCATGAAATTCGTACACCACTCGGTGCGATTACGAATTTTGCTTCTGTGCTGAAATATTTTTATCCCGATATGGCTAAAGAAGATACGCCAAGTGGCATTGCCATGGGCGGGATTTTGAAAGAAACACAAAAAATTGGCGGGATTGTAGATCGTGTACGTCAGTATGCAAAGTCTCAGCGCTCGCAACATGTTCCCATTGATTTAGGTCGCAGTGTGCGAGAGGCTATTCGCGTGCTTCATATGACAATGCCAGAAGCGGTAAACCTCAAGGCAGATGTGGTAGAGAGTGCGCCTATGCTGGGCGACAGCTTAGAAATTGAATTGCTCGTCTTTAATCTTTTAAAAAATGCCGTGGAAGCCTCTTCAGTTGTGGCGAAGCCAGAAGTGTCTGTGCGACTCTTCTCACTCGATGAGGGCAAGTGGCGCCTTGAGGTGAGCAATAATGGGCACGAATTGAGCGAAGAGGCATTTGAAAAGCTAGGGCGCTCGATTGATAGCGTGAAGCCAGAGGGTCTTGGCATGGGGCTTTCCATTGTGCGTGGTATTGTGGATAGCCATGGAGCCCTTTTGCACTTTACTCGTCGAGAAGGCGGGGGGTTAGTGGTGCAATGTACGATTGATAAATTGCCAGAAAATGCCCCCTCAGAGTAGGAAGGAGAACATTGATATGGTCAAACATCCGATGGTTCGTCTTGTGGACGATGATGACTTATTCCGCACTTCGCAGGCAATGCTACTACAAGTCAATGGCTTCTCGGTGGCGACGTTCTCTTCTGCAGCGGAATTCTTAGAGCGCGACGATCCACATCGTCCAGGTTGTCTTATTTTGGACGTGCGTATGCCCAAGATGACGGGGCTTGAACTTCAAGAAGAAATGAATAAGCGTGGTTGGCGTCTTCCCATTCTCTTTTTGACGGGGCACGGTGACATCTCGATGGCTGTGCATACGATGCAGAATGGAGCAGTTGATTTTCTTGAAAAGCCCGTTCCGCCAGAGGTACTCATTGAGAAAGTGAAGAGCATCGTGGAGAAGAATCTCTCAGAATGGGAAAAGCTCGACGAGGAAGAAAGTTTGCGGGATATCTGGAACGAATTAACACCTCGCGAACAGCAGGTGATTAAGCTCGCAGCGCTCAATCTACCGAACAAAGTGATTGCACAGCGCCTCGATATTGCTGAGACCACGGTGAAGATGCACCGTGGCAACGCGTTTGCCAAATTTAATGTCAATAATCCGCTAGATGCGTACCGCCTTTTGGTGCGAATTGGGATGGTCGACGATGAAAATCAATGAGAAGCGCCGTCAAGTGCTCCAAGGAGCACTTTTAGCGGGAATGAGTTGTGCGTGGCCACTTTCTGCGTGGAGTGAAGAGGGGAGTTCTTCTGCCACAGAAGGCGCGATCCCAGACGAAAAACGCCTCTGGGATATCGTGGTAGTGGGAAGTGGCTTAGCAGGGGTTTCTGCTGCGCTTTCGGCACTCGAAGCGGGTGCGCAAAATGTGCTTCTGATCGAAAAAGGCCCGCTCATTGGTGGACACAGTGCCTATAGTACTGGGACGCTCGCAGTAGTGGGATCTGACCGACAGAAAACGCAAGGCGTCACCGATTCGCTTGATCTAATGTGGGAAGAAGCGAAAAAAGTGGGTGGTGAGAGCGCTGATGAGGCACTCATTCGAAAAATTGGTCGCGATAGTGAGCGTGCACTTCAGTGGTTGGAATCCTATGGCGTGGTCTTTACTCCAGGGGTTTTTCAGTCTCTCGGGGGCTTGACGCCACGCTCAGTGCTCGCAGAAAGCGCTCAACCAGGGCTCACTTACACTCGTGAGCTCTATGAGGCCGCGTTAAAGCGGGGGTTAGTGGTGCGCTTTAATACGCGCATGACAGGCCTGCACCCCATCGAGGAGAGCGGCGAGAATCGTTTTTGGATGGTTGAAGTGACTTCCCAACAAGTACCTAGCACCCTTCAGACACGCTCTGTGGTGATTGCTACAGGGGGCTTTACCGCCAATGCGGAGATGGTACATAAACATGACCCGCAGATTCCTCAGGGAATGCGTACCACAGCGAACCCACGAGGACTTTACTTTGATGGCGCACAGGGCGACGGGATTCTTATTGCCGAAGTGGCGGGGGCGCAACTCAAAGACATGGACAATATCCAACTGATGCCGATTTGGGGTGGACGACTTCTTGACTATGTGGGCGGCGATATTTTTCTCGACCACGAAGGGCGCCGTTTTGTGAACGAAGGGGCAAGTTGGAAAACGCTGGAAAATGCGCTTTTGAAGCTCCCCAACCAAACAATGTGGGTCGTGACGGATGCGCAGTCTAAGAAAGGCATCAGCCTTGGCGTGAAGCTAGCAGACGGTACCGTGAGAAAGTCCGATACGATTGCGGAGATGGCTATTGGGATGGGCGTAGATCCCACTGTGCTACAGAAAACGCTCGACGACTATAACCGTGGCGCAGCCAAGCATGAGGATCCCCAGTTTGGGAAAACCACCTTTACGCAACAGATCAATCAGCCGCCATACTATTGGGGAAAAGAGCAACTTTTCCTTCATACCACACTCGGTGGCATCGCGATTAATGAGCGCGCAGAGGTGCTCGATGACAATAACCAACCGATCGCAGGTCTTTACGCAGCAGGGGAAACAGTGGGCGGAATCTTTGGGAAGAGCCGTTTAGGAGGCTTAGCCATCACGGGTTGTGTCGTCTTTGGGCACGAGGCAGGGCGTCAAGCCGCAGCACGCGCAAAGCAACCCCAACCGTAAACGCACAAAACAGTTTTTTTTCTCCTAGGGTTTTTCCTAAGTTCACAACCTATCCCACGGGAGGTAGTGAGAAAAGTGCGCGAGGATGAAAATACTTTCAACGAGTTTGAGAACACTTTCTCAAACGGTTTAAGAAAGTCAATCCTTTGGAGAAAAGATTATGTCGATTGATACCTCCCGTCGCGCCCTCTTTAAGAAAGCTGGTGTTGCCTCTGCCGCTATGTTGGGCTCTCCCTTTGCCTTTGCTGCTGGCATCCCTGCTAAGACCGTTGAAAAATACGATGAAACCTTTGATGTGGTCGTGATTGGTTCTGGTTTTGCTGGTTTGGCCTGCGCACTCAAGGCTGGCCGCGGTGGCAAGAAAGTGCTTGTTATCGAAAAGATGACGGTTTTGGGTGGTAACTCCGCGATTTGCGGCGGTAACGTTGCTTGCCCGGTGAACCCCGTTCAGAAAGCCCAAGGCATTAAAGATAGCAAGGAACTCTTCATTGAAGACTGCTTGAAGGACGGTCTTGGTATCAACCACACTGAACTTTTGGCCACGATTGCTGACCGTTGCAACGACACCATCAAGATGGTGGAAGACTTAGGCTGCGAATTTGTGCCTAACAAGATGCTCTTTGAAGGTGGCCACTCTGTTCCGCGTTCCTATGAAATTAAGGCTGGTTCCGGCTCTGGCTACATCCGCCCGATGTTGGCCGCTCTTGAAAAAGAACCCAATGTGACCATTCGCGCCAAGACGAAGTTCGATGACTTCATCGTTGATGATGACAACAACGTTGTCGGTATCGTTTGCCGTGAAAACTATCGCTTTAACACGAAGCTCACCTCTGACGACTTGGAAAACAAGACTGGTAAGAAGAAAGTGATTCGTGCCACGAAGGGTGTGATGTTGGCCGCTGGTGGCTTCTCTCGCGACACCTGGTTCCGTCAGATTCAGGACCCGCGCGTTGTGCCGACCACGGACTCCACGAACCAGTTGGGTGCTACCGCAGGCGTGTTGGTGAAGGCTTTGGCTTTGGGCGCTGCTCCTGTGCAGCTCTGCTGGCTCCAGTTCTTGCCGTACTGCAACCCGCGTGAAAAGGGGTTCGGGGTTTCTGTGAACTTCACGAACCACGCTTGTATGGACTTGGGTCTTGTGGTTGACCGTAAGACTGGTAAGCGCTTTATGGACGAACACGCTGGTCGTAAGATCAAGTCTGACGCTCTCTTCAAGGTGATTGGTACTGATGAAAACTACCCGATCGCTGTGTGTGATGATGCTATCGTCAAAGCCATTAACCCGAGCTTTGTGAAGTTGCCACTTGAAATGGGTACGGTCAAGAAGTTTGACACCCTCGAACAGTTGGCTGACCACTTCGGTATCAAGAAGGACGCCTTCCTGGAACAGGTGAAGAAGTTCAACAGCTATGTGAAGGAAGGGAAGGATCCGGAATTCGGTCGTATTCTCACCTACAACAACGGTCTTGATGTTTCCAAGGGTCCGTTCTACGGTATTGAATGCTGCCCGAAGATCCACCACACCATGGGTGGCGTGATGATCAACCCGAAAGCTCAGGTTATTTCTGCTGCTACGCACGAACCGATCAAGGGTTTGTATGCCGGCGGTGAAATCACTGGTGGTGTGCATGGCGCCTCGCGCTTGGGGACCGTGGCCGTGATCGATGCTTTGACTTTCGGCATGATCGCTGGTGAAGAATTGGCCAAGGCCTAATCAGCGCAAACAAACGTTCTCTCGTTTCTCCTAAGTGAACGTTAGGCTATAGTCTCCTAGCCGACCAAAAGCTCGCCCTTCTGTGGCGAGCTTTTGGTTTAAGGGGAAAAGGAAGAAGAAGGCGGTCTCTCTATGGCCCGAGACCGCCTTAAAAATGTGATTTCTGGATACTTTAGGCTTCAGTAGAGCTTGGTCTGAAGTGTTTAAGTTGTGTCCCAAAAACCACAATACTGAGAAGGAGGATGAACGTAAAGGCGATCAAGATGTTGCTATAGAGCACAGCTTGTTCATTTTGCGTTGAGAGGTTAATCGTGTAGGAGACAAAACCCCAATCAATCATTTTGCTTGCAACGACGGAGGAGAAGGCAAAGGCCATGAAGTAGACAAGCGAATAGAGTCTCATCCCAATGCCAATATCTTTTTCTGGCAAGGTGTATAAGGTGAAATTAGAGAGCGCCATAGTGAGGTAAGAGGTTCCCAGGACGCCAAAAATGGGCAATACCACAGCCCAGCTCTTGGGGAAGCCCAAAATAATGATAAGGAAATAAAAAAAGTAGCAGCGTTGCCGCGATGCGATAAAGGACTGGTGCGACAAAGCAGTCGACAATCTTGCCACCCACGACGCCTAGCAAGGCTGTGATGATGGTGGCGGGTAAAATCAGCAGCCCAATTTCAGAGGGCCCGGCAAGATAGACTTCAGAGAGATAAAGCGGCGTCACAAAAGAGACCGTACTACTCACAAAAGTGAAGACAAATAGGAAGCCTAAAATCCTCACATAGCGTTGATTGCGAAAAAGCGTGAGTTGGATAAATGGGTGCTTTGCGCGCAGAAGTCGCCAGACAAAGGGCCCCCAGCTCACTATCGAAATGGAGAAAAAGAGAAGCGAGAAATGCGTAATCGTGATGAGCAAAAAGGCAGACCCGGAGGCAAGTAAGATACCACCGAGAAAATCGATGGATACATCGTGTCTTTTATCCTCTGGTAAAAGTTTTAAATAAAGTGGAAGCGAAAGGGGAAGTCCCAGGGAGAGGAGAAAGAGCGATTCCCAACCAAAGGTTTCTGCGACAAAACCTGCAATCGTAGGCCCAATGGTGGAGCCCAAAGCGGATCCTGTAGCCATTAAGCCAAACGCCATACCACGATCTTTGAGAGAGACGTAGCGTGCAGGAATAATCATGCTAAGAGACGGCATCACGGCTGTTCTTACTGCTTGAAGAGCTCTCGTAGCGAGTACCATAGTGTAGTTAACCGCAAAAAAGCCCAAAAGGTCACTTAAGACCAAAATAGAGAAAGCAAAAATAACTAAGGTTTTAAGAGAATAGCGCTCTGTGGCTTTTCCATAAATCGAGGTACTTACCGCGTAGATCACTAAAAAGCTGGTAGAGACCCAACCTCATCATTGAGGCGGTGAGGTGAAAGTCCTCACAAAATATCCAGAATTTTGTCAAGTGCCTCTCTAGCTCGACCTTCTAAAAACAGGGGAGGACTGCACCGAATAACGACGGCAGTCCCCTAGAACAAAGCTTGGTGAGGAAGATTAAGGTCTAAAGACGATGGTCTTCACAAACGTCACCTTTACTGGCACGCCAGCTAAGCGAATCGGTTCAAAGCGCATTCCATTAATGGCTTTGAGAGCCTCTTCTTCAAAATCAAGCGGTGGCACGTTCTTTGTGAGAATACGGGCGCGTTCTACCGTGCCTGATTCATTCACAACAAACTGCACCTTAACTCGCACTGTGCTTGTGAGCCCCATGGAGCGAGCACGGCGGGGGTAAGTGGCTTTCGCGTCTTGCAAAATGGTAAAGCGCAAATTGCCCTTACCTGTAGGACGATAGGTCCCGTCACCATTGTCAGCAAGCGCTGCATCACCATTTCCTTCAGAGATTTTCTTTAAACCGTCTCCAGAGCCAGGTAACGAGGCAGGGGTGCCAGGCGCAGCGTCACCCAACGCAGTTCCCAATGCGGCTGGCGCGCTGGCAGTGCTAGCCGCACCACTTGTGGGCGCTGTGTTTGGCGCAGTGGGCGTCACTTTTTCAGCAACCTTCACCGGTTTTTCGGCCGCTTTCGGCTTCACAGCTTTTTGTTCAGCCTTGGGCTTAGGTTTTTCCTTTTCAGCGACCACAGGTTTTTCTGCGGGTTTTTCTGGCGGAACAGGAATTTCAGCCTTCTCTGTGACCACTTCTTCAGCCTTAGGCGTTTCTTTCACTGCTTCTTTAGCAGCTTTTTCGGTCACCAACGCTGGTACATCAGAGGCTTCTGGCGCGGGCGCTTCAGGTTCTGCAGGTTCGGGTGGCGTGGGAGGAGCGCTTTCTTCAGGAGGCGTAGCCTCTTCTTGAGGTGCGTTATCAGGCGTAGGAGCTTCTTCACCAGTTGCTCCCTGGGTGCCAGACTCAACCCCTTTAGGAATCACGGTTTCTGTGCTTCCTGCAATGCCGCCAGCACCAATGCTCACCACAAGAGGGGAGCCGCCAGGCGCTGCGGTTTGTGTCACCGAAAGCGAAAAGAGAGCAATAAGCACCCCCACGATGGCGCCATGGATGAGCACGCTTGTCCCAAAAGAGGAACCCAAGCGAAAGAAGCTCGTCTGTGGGGCCGTCATGATGGCTCGTAGTGCCTCTACGCGCTCACGCTGACGTGTGTCATGGTCACTCATGAGCGAGAGCCTCCATCAGTAGGCGTAGCGGCGTTTTCAGTGGATTCCGTTTCGCTCTTCGGTTTTTTGCCTTCGGTGGCGATACTCAAACGATCGATACCAACGCTCTTGACGGTATCCATCACTTCTACTACGCGACCATAATCAGCCACACGGTCTCCACGCAACACGATGATTAATTTTTCATTTTGCGCTTTTTCAACAGCGAGCTTTTCAGCCAACATTTCAAGCGTCACAGGCGTGTCTTCCAAGAAGACTTGGCCACGTGCATCAACGGCGATGGGCAGAGTTTTTTCAGTGTCAATGCTCGACGAAGAAGCTGCAGGTAAGTGTAGCGGCATGGTTTTTTGAACCACCATCGTGAGCATGCTCATCATGAAGAAGACGAGCAAGAAGAAGATGATATCGATCATCGGAATGATCATCAGCATCGGTGTCTTTTTCTCTTGATGATTAATGAGTTTCATGGAAAATTTTCCTGAAAAAGTGTTTAAAACACGCTAACTACACTTAGGAGTGCACAGCGCTCATTGGACAATCGTCAGAAGAGGGTTTCGTCTTTTGGACTTCAACGATCTTTGTGGCGAGCTCAACCACATCTTTCTTGCATTTACCTTCACTCACTAAGAAGATGCCACAGGTTTCTTCGATTTGGGTAATAAGATTATTGGCACGTTGCTCGAGCATGACGTAGAGCACCATGGCGAGAATAGCGACAAAAAGGCCGAAGGCGGTCGCAACAAGGGCTTCTGCCACACCAGCGGTGATTGCAAAAGGCTGACCTTCGGAAATCGAGAGCACATCAAAAGCTTGAATCATCCCGGTCACCGTCCCAAGCAAGCCTAAGAGCGGAGCGAGTGTGACGATAGCGGAGAGGTAGTTAAGACGTTCTTTCAAACGACTAGCACGCTGCTGCGCTTCAAGTTCGAGCGAAGAGCGAGCATCCGAAATGTAGGAGCGATTCATCAAGAAAGTGGCAAGCAATTCACCAGCAACGCCACCTGCTTTTTCGCACAAGCGCTGAGCATCTTCGAATTGGTGCTGAGAAAAAAGGCGTGGGAGCTGAGACTTCAAAAGAGCCATATCGCTTTGTGCCAAACGATAAAGACGGAAGCGTTCAACTGCGATGGCCACCGCGATAATAGAAGCCAAGAGCAGGGGATACATCATGAAGCCACCCGTCTGGAAGAGGTGCACAAGCGTATTCATAGTAGGAAACCTTTTCAATAAAAAACGTATAACGAAAAAACGAATATTCCTCTCGAGAAGCTCCCCTAGCTCAAAAACCTAGCACGCCAAGTTTTTGCCCTACAAAGACAGAGAATCCACTTGAGAGGAAAAGGTAGAGGTTACGTGAGTAAACGGATTACCAGATGGCCTTCATGCCGATGTAGTACATACGTTCTGGGCCAGGAATAATCGTCTGAGAACTACCAGCGGCAGAACCGTACTCAAAGTACTCTTTGTCAAAGACGTTATTGATACCTGCGTAGAGCTGGAGGTGTTCATTCGGACGATATGTCACGCCAATATCTGTTAGCTCATAACCCTTGAAGAAGCCATCGTCTTTGTCCGAATTACGGATAAAGTTGGTGTACTTACCCTGGTAGAGGTAAGTGATGTTAGCGCTCCAAGTATCGGTAATGTCCCAGTTGGCACGCAAGGTAAGTTTGTGCTGAGGCACCTTCATCAAGCCTTTATCAGTGTAGTCATCGTCTTTATCCAAGAGAGCACACTGTGTCGCATCATGGCAACGCGTTTTACCCATGGTGTAGCTATAGGCTTCATCAAAGGTGAAGCGCCACAACTTCTGCGAGAAGGCCACGTCTGCACCCCAACGATCCGTATCGAGCAAATTCACGGTCTTCATTTCAAGCCCATTGACGCCCGTCTGATAGAAGCGACTCATCTGATTTTGCGTACGCGTGTACCACAAAGTCACACTAGCAGTGGTCCATGGAAAAGCTTCACGCCAACCAATTTCAAAGATGTCGTAGTGTTCATCATCAGCCTGTGTAGGAACAAGGTACGCTTCCTTTTTATTAGTCACAGGGTTACGTCGTCTAAGTTGGTCAGCAATTTCGATACCGTCAGGAATGGTATAGCCACGTTCATAACGACCATACACACGACCCGTATCGCTATAGAGGTAGGCGAGCGAGAGGTCGAACGCAGTGTTGCGACGGTTGCTTTCGCCAACGCCATCACCTTCGGCCAAAGAGCCACTCTTGTCAAAGCTCCACTTGGTTAGTTCGTAGCGAAGCCCTTCGTTAAGCTCCCACTTGCCCCAGCGGTTTGTATTGACCGCAAAAATAGCGTACGTATCTTTCTGGTATTCGAAGTTATAAGGAATGACCATACTGACACGATTTTGCGTCGTGTAGTTGTCGTAATGGAGGTCAGCGTATTGATGCAAGAGATCGATCCCAACGAGCAATTGACCACCGTCCATGTATTTCCAGTTAGCTTTGCTACGCAAGCCATAACCACGGATATCCATGGTCTTCTCGTTGCCCTTTTGACCTTGGTAGTAGCCTTCGTTGAAGTAAAGGTCATTAAAGAGTTCAACCTTATCGGCGACTTGACCACGATGGGACAAACTCACCATGTTCAATTCTTTGTCACCACGAAGGTAGGAAGGACGCTTTGTCGTAATGAATTTGCCAGTGGCTTCGTCAATCCCTACCTTGATGGTTTCAAGCGGTGCTTCATAGTCACGACCGTATTTCATCAAGTTTCGGCGAGAGACGTTACCCAAATACTGGGACTCTTCTTTCATATGGCTTGCACGAAGAAGAATCTGTTGCGTTGGGGTTAAATTCCAACGGACTCCAGCCGAGTAGTATTCGGTGTCAGCATAAGTGTTCTTAAAGAAGAGGTCACGATCAAGTTTGCTCGCCGAGAATTCCACAGCGCCACGGTTATCAGCAAAGGTCGTTCCAGCGGTTAAACCAGCGCGGTAGCCTTTACTATTCCATTCGCCCCAAAGTGTAGAACGAGGTTCTTTCATGGCTTGTAGGGAGCTCGTCATACTCACAATACCACCCACAGCACCAGAACCGTACATCACGGAACCACCGCCAGGAATCACTTCGATACGTTCGAGCTGTTCCACTGGAATGACATCATAAGACATCGTGAAGGGGTGGGAGGTCACAGAAGTAATCGGGGCTCCGTCAATCAACACTTGAAGATTCTTTTTAGCGGATTCAGAGCCTTGACCGCGAATGTCAATTTGGTTCATCCCAGAGGCACCGACGGTGATCGATGGCACCTTACGAAGGGCATCGGTCATGGTGCGGTTACCGTCTTGCTGAATCTGATCCTTTGTGATGACGATAATTTCTTTACTGTTCGAGAGGCGTTCGATTTCGATGTAATCAGGACGAACGACTGTATCAGCAAGTTCAACGCCATCGGCTTTTTCAGAAGCCTGATCAAGGATAGAGTCTGTCTCATCTGCGGCCATTACCGAGAAAGAAGTCAACAAGGCAAGGGCTAGAGTTGTAAGTTTCATATTATTAAAAAGGGGAGTTTTTGTAAACGAGAATGATTTTACTTATCAATTAGTAAAAATGCAATTCTCTTTAGACTTAGATTTCTTGGCCAATAGCACCTATCTTTTAGTAAGTAGGAAAAAGCGTCAAATTATGGTGATTTAAAAACGCTGTGAGAGAAGAAACACGGGAAGAGGTAACTCTCCTCTTCCCGAGATAGAAGTCTCTGAGTGAAGGCTTGGAAAAGCTCTCCGATTAACGCTTTTGGCTCACTCGGTAACTTTCCACCCCGAGAAGGGAGAGGGTAACAGCAAAAAGTTTTACCAGATGGCTTTCATCCCGATGTAGTACATACGTTCTGCACCAGGCATCACCAGTTGCCAGCTACCTGCAGCATCGCCATATTCAAAGTACTGTTTATCAAAGACGTTATTGATCCCAGCGTAGACTTGAATATGGTCGTTCGGGCGGTACTTGAGGCCTACGTTAGTCAAACCGTAGCCCTTCATAAAGCCGTCATCCTTTTTCTCTTCATGCGTAAAGTTGGTGTACTTGCCTTGATAGATATAGGTAATATCGGCACTCAACGTATCAAGGATGTCCCAATTTGCATGAAGGACCACTTTGTGCTTAGGCACCTTCATGAGACCTTTATCTGTGAATTCAGCATTTTCCTCGACCTGCTTGCACTTTTCAAGATCGTGGCAGGAGGTCTTCCCCATGGTGTAACTATAGGATTCATCAAAGGTGAAGCGGCCGACTTTTTGCGAGAACGCGATATCTGCGCCCCAGCGATCGGTGTCAAGGAGGTTCACGGTCTTGATACCGAACCCAGCAGGGCTAAATTCGTAGTAGCGACTCAACTGGTTTTCGGTCTTGGTGTACCAGAGAGTGACGTTAGCCGTAGTCCACGGGAACACATGACGCCAACCAATTTCAAAGATATCGTAGTGTTCGTCATCCGCCTTGGTGACTTCTAAGTGCTTGCTCTTTACGCGAGTTACAGGATCTTGCTCTGCAATTTGGTCAGCAATCTGCAAACCGTCAGGCAAGGTGTAGCCACGTTCGTAGCGAGCATAAACTCGGTCTGTGTCGCTATAAAGATAGGCAAGCGAAAGGTCAAACGCGACATTCTTGCGGTCTGCTGCGCTCTTACCTTCTCCGTTTTGGAATTTCCCTTGCTTATCAAAGCTCCAACGGGCAATTTCATAACGAGCGCCTTCATTCAACTCCCACTTACCCCAGCGGTTGGTGTTTAATGCAAAGAGCGCGGTGATATCTTTTTGATAGTGGAAGGAGTAGGGCACTGACATATAGCCGCCGTTAACCCAGTCAAAGCTATCGTAGTTAAGGTCAGCAGTTTGACGCAAAAGATCTAACCCAATTAAGAGCTGACCGCCGTCCATGTACTTCCAGTTGACTTTACTGCGCAGACCATAGCCTTTGATATCCATCTTCTGCGTTTCGTCGTTGATCCCCTGATAGTAGCCTTTGTCATAGTAGGCATTGCTCAAGAGTTCAACTTTGTCAGTGAGCTCGCCTCGATAAGAGACACTTACCATATCGAGCTTCTTGTCGCCGTGGATATAGTTGGGTTTCTGGACTTCGATCAAATCGCCGTTTTCGTCAATCCCGATAAAGTCACGCGTTGTACCTGGGTCATAATCACGACCATATTTCAAGAGTTTCAAACGATTGATCACACCCACAAACTGTGCATCTTCTTCCATGTGGCTAGCGCGCACAAGGACTTGATGTTTAGGCGTGAAGTTCCAACGTACCCCCGCGGAGTAGTACTCGGTTTTTGCGAAGGTGTTCTTAAAGTAGAGATCGCGATCGAGTTTACTCGCAGAAAATTCCACAGCGCCGCGATTTTCTGCAAAGGTGGTTCCTGCCGTGGCCCCAATGCGATAGCCTTTGGAATTCCACTCGCCCCAGATATTGGTACGTGGCTCTTTAAGTGCTTGCAAAGAGCTCGTCATACTCACAATCCCGCCCACGGCGCCAGAGCCGTACATGACAGAGCCACCGCCAGGAATCACTTCGATGCGTTCGAGTTGTTCCACTGGAATGACGTCGTAGGACATGGAGAAGGGGTGAGAGGTAATGGAGGTGATCGGAGCGCCGTCAATCAAAACTTGCAGGTTGCTTTCAACCGTGGCCGAGCCTTGCCCGCGAATATCGATGGAATTGAGCCCTGCAGTATTGACGTTCACAGAAGGAATTTTGCGCAAGGCATCGGTCATGGTGCGATTGCCTTGTTGTTGGAGTTGCTCTTTTGTAAGAACGATGATTTCTTTGGTGTTAGCGAGACGCTCAATTTCGATATAGTCTGGTCGAACGACGGTATCGGCAAGTTCGATACCCGCAGAGTCAGAGTTTTTATCGGTGAGCTCAGAAGAGTCAGTCGTATTTTCAGCGGCCATGACGCCAAAGGAGGCGAATAGCGCTAAGGCTAGAGGTGTGTATTTCATAGTGGTCAAGGTTAGTTATGATTATAAATGATAATGATTCTAATTCTCAAAATGTAAAAAAGCAATCTTTTTATAATACAGATAGGGTAATCCTTGAGAAAAAGGACTTTTTTGACTCAATAGTCAGAGGAAAAGGAAAGAAGAGAAGCGAGGAAAGTTTGTTAAGATGAAAAGCAAATATCGGTATGTCAGAAACCTTGTTTTTGAAAGGTTTAGACGTATTAAGTTCCTTAAGTTCCATTTCACCTGAAGAGAGAATAACGATGAAAAAAGGACTATTTGCTGGCGTGGGTGCCGTGGCGATCATTGGTGCAGGTTACGCAGGTCTCATCTATTACCAAGGATGTTTTTTGATCAGGAGGCAGCCGCTTCGCTCTATAAATTCACCGAAAAGAATCCCAACTTGCGTCTTGAAATGAAAGAACTCGGCCGAACATTTGATTCGCGTTCGGTTGAGGTTTTTGTCCTGCCTAAATATCCGTTGCTTGAACTGCCGAGCCCACTGCTTTGATTCGTGGGTGAGGTGAAGTTTGGTCTGGCAGTGAAGGGGGAATTTTCGACGGATCCACAGGCTGGCATTTTTAAAGATTTCGCGCAAGAAGGGAAAGAACTTTTCAAAGACCATATTGTGGCAAACCTCAATTGGCAAGGTCAGTTTGAAGATGTGTACTGGAAGGTCGCGCCGATTGACTTCATTAATGCTAAAACAGGCGATCAACTCAAAACTGAAGAAATGAACCTTCGCTGGAACGCTAAGTCGCAGGGATCCTTTGATATTCCGCTTATCTCTGTCAATGGCAAAAACCAGGGGAAAGTTGTTCTCACCAATTGGTCCGCTCACGAGCGAGTCCACGCTTGAGAAGCGCGAAACGCTTGAAGATGGCACTGTTCTTCTTATCGCAAACGGTAACTATGAACTTAAGGGCTTAAAAGGAGCGCCTTTTATCTCCTTTGATTCGCTTAAGGGCGAAGTTCATACTGTGAATATGCCAGACGTATCCTACGCTAGCGATGAGAAGCTTCTAGAACTCTGGAAGAAAGTTCTCAATGATGGCTCTTTAAAAATCGATTTGCCCCTCAGCATTACGTCGGGAGATAAAACGTCCACGCTGAAAGTGGTGATTGGAAAGCAAACGATTGATAATCAACCTTCCATTGGAACGATTGATCTCACTTTTGACCCAACTTCTTTGGGAGCAACTGTGGCCTCGTCAGAACTGCGGAAATTTATTCGCCAACAAGACCGTAAAAACTGGCGCCAAGATGGTGAAAAATATGTCGTGCGTTGGGTGTTGCCGTCCTACGACGAAATCTTTCCTGAAAGTGCAAATCCATAAAGGCTAAATACCAAATTAATGTTTCTTTAGGCCCGATTTTCTTTGCTGGAGAATCGGACTTTTTCTTTTTCTCAAAACTCACCATCAAAGAAGAGCACTTCAATTTGTATGACACTTTTAAATGAGTGTGAGGGAAAGTGACACAACACGTTGCGCGAGTAGTAAGTTTGCTATGATGACGTGAATTAGTGTACCTACCAGAAGTAGGTGAAAAATAAACTCTCAGAAATAGAGCGGGGTAAAAAATCAGTACTCCGGCTCTCAAGGAACATAGACATGAATAAAGGCGTAGCCACTGGGATTGGCGTTGTCGTAGTTGTCGCTGCAGGTTATGCAGGTCTGGTTTACTACCAGGGGACCGTTTTTGATCGCGAATTGAAGACGATTGTTGAGAAGATGGAAAAAGAATCTGGTTTGAAGATTGATGTCACCGAAACCGCTCGCTCCTTTGCTTCTCGCTCGCTTGACGTGAAGGTCTCTTACGAAGACGAAAAGAATCCTGCTGGCGTGGAGGATTTCTGGCGTTGGTTGGGGGATGTGAATTTTGGTCTTTCGATGAAAGGGCATTTTGTCAGTGATACGACCTCTGGCATTCTCAAGAACTTGACTCAGGACGGGAAGGTTTCTTTCAAGGATCAGTTGAACCTCACACTCAATTGGCGTGGTGACTTCAAAGAGGGTGATTGGCATATCATGCCTACGAACTATGCCAACGAAGATGGTAGGGCCAAATTTGAAATGAAAGAAATGGCACTTCGCTGGACCGCTGAAGGAAAGAGCTCCTTTGATGTGCCCTATATTTTGTTTAGCGAAGGGGATGCTGCCGCATTTGAAATCAAGAATTGGGTGATGCGTAGCGAAGGGAAATCTGGCGGTGCAACGTTTGATAGCTTGAAGCTACATATTGCCAACGAACTCTCTCTTGACATGGGGGCTACGTCGACTTCTGCTAAGTTAGACAAGATGGAAACGCAAGAAGACGGTTCGATGCTTGTTACTGGTACGCTGAGCTACGACTTTAAAAACTTCAAAGCGGGTCCCCATCTCTCAGTGGATGCCAAAGGCAAGACAACGCTTGGACCTTTTATTTCCTTTGATGAATTAAAGGGTGATATCAATCTTGAAAATGTGCCTACTAATCAAGCTTTGCGCGAAAAGCAGCTTGCAGCGTGGGTCAATGGCTTGGAAAAGGGGACGTTGCGCGTGACGATTCCTGAATTGGTTGTTTCTACGGGTGATCAGAAGTCGGTACTGAAAGTTTTGCTCGCCAAGGAAGAAAAACCCCAGGGACTTTCACTTGCGCAAATCGATTTGACTTTTAATCCGGCGTCCTTAGGGAACACTCAGGCAGCAAAAGAGCTGAGCTCCTTGATTCGCCAGAGTGATAAGAAGGATTGGAAGGCAGAAGGCAATACCTTAGTGGCTCGTTGGGTGCTCCCCTTTGAGTACTTAGCCTTCCTGAAAGACGCCCAATAATTTTGAACAACTGTCTATTTACGAAAGGAGATCATAGTGGTCTCCTTTTGTTTTTCCGATGATGCAATCGAATTAATCGATTGTGGGACCTAAAAAATTGCAAAGTCCTTGTGGCATGATGAAAAAACTATAGTGAAAAAATTCCTCTTTGCCCAGTCTTGTCTATGCGAATAGAGCTTTTTTATGGTCTGGAACAGTCGAGAAGTTCCATTGGACCAGCAACGTTGCAAAATGATCTCATCAAAATATTGGCTACGATTGATTCGGAGCGCTCGATTAAACGCGCAGCAGAAAAACTTGGCACAAGTTGGAAGTGTACTGAAGTGGGAAGCGACTTTCGGGTAAACGTTAGTGAGTCGTGAACGAGGGAAACCCGCCACACTCACGCCGCTCGGGAGAAAGCTCCTTTGGGCAGAACGCTCTGTACAAGCTAAATACGCGGTCGATATTGCCAAAATCGTCTCAGAACTCAACACCGCTTTTGCGGTTGCTTCAGATCCTAAAGCGAAACTTCTTACGGTTTCGGGTTGTTATGACCCGTTTGTCTCTTCTCTCCAAGAAGGCGCTAACCACGCGGGGCTCATTCTTGATTATCACTTTAGTACCAGCACAGAAGGTCTTCGTGCACTCAACGCTCGCCAAGCTGTGGTAGCAGGATTTAATTTCCCGGGTTCTTCGGGGCGAGGTAGTGAAGCCTCAAAAGTTTTTCGTCCGCTCATCAACCCAGAGCGTATGGCAGGCTGCCATGTTTGCCGACGTTCTCAAGGGCTGGTGGTTGCCAAAGAAAATCCTCTAGGAATTCAGAGTTTTGAAGACGTGTTTGAGAAAACAGTGCGTTACGCCTCGCGTGCTTCAGGCACTGGTACCTATACGCTTCAGCAAGAGTTGCTCCACGAAAAAGGGCGTTCATTAACAGAACTGAGGACCCACAGCGCGGTTTACTCTTCTCACATGGCGGTTGCTACCGCCGTAGCATCGGGGGAAGCCGATGCTGGGTTATGTGTAGCAGAAGCTGCCGACTTGGTTGGCGCAGACTTCATTCCTCTAATGTGGGAGAACTACTACTTAGCCTGGATGAAGGAAGACACGAAAGCGGTCGAACCGCTTTTAGCTGTGTTAAAAGCGGGGGCGGCACGCGCTACTGAGCAACAAGGGAAACGCGATCTCTCTCGCTCTGGTGAGCGTATTGACGACTGGCGTGAGGAACTTGATTGGTTCTAAAAAGAAGAGCTTCCTTGATAAAGAAAACCATCAAGGAAGCTCTGGATCGCGCAATTAGGAAGAGGATCCAAGGCTTCCTATTCGCGTGAAGTTTGAGGATAAATCCTTACATCTTGGATTCTTTCTTGGCGGGAGCAGCCTGGTGGTGCTGGTGAGCGTCACCAGCATCAGCCTTGTCAGCACCATGACCGCCGTGGTCCATCATGCCACCCTTGCCGCCCATCATACCTTTGCCCATCATTTTGCCGTGGGTCATTTCAGTCTGTTCAAGAACATACTTCTGGGAGGGATTCAAAACTTTCAAGAGTTCAGCACGAGCCTTCACAAAGGCCTTGAGCTGTTCGGTCCCTTCGGTTTGCATTTCAATGCGGCGTTCGAGACGATCCTGCGTATCCACAGCGGGCTTATCCCAGGTCTTCTTCGGACCCATGTGCATGGTCTTAGAAGCATCCACATAAGCCGTCCAAGCAGCCTTCTGGTTAGCTTCCAACGTCAACATACGAGCGATCCCTTCAAAACGGGCATTCATCATGTCTTCCTTGTTGACCTGAGAGGCCACCACCGGGCGCTGATGTTCTTGAGCACCATCCGTATTACCGTGAGCCATTGGCGCGGCAAAGGAGTAGGAGGCGGTTGCCAGGGCACCTAAAGCAGCGACAGTGGCTAAGAGTTTGGTAGTTTTCTTCATGGTGTTATCTCCATCGAAAGTTAACGCTCAGACGATTTGTTAGAAGAAGGCTGAACGCGTATAGGGTTAGTGTGAGGGCTCGCCTCAACACAAAAATTTGACACAAAAATTTGATTAAGCCTACTGTAGCGAAAATTAGAATGTAGGTGTTCTAAATAATGTAACAGAGAGAGAAAAATTCCAGCGTGAAAGCTCTTTGGTGAAAGTGAAGAAATTGATGAATCGACTTGGCGTCAAGCGCGCGTCAAAAAGCTCAAAAAGACTGTGAAATCAGCGAAAAGATAGGGTTTGGAGAAGAAGAGCAAGACCTCCTGAGGGACTAAACCGTAAGGCTCAGATAAGAAATAAAAAACTAAGGATTTTTTCTTAGATTTTTACAGACACATAGTGTTACAAGTGTGGTTTGATACCCTATATTTGGGATATTTATGCCAGAAAAAGAAAAACCCTGCTCCAGAAAACTAGAGCAGGGCTGAGGGAAAGAGATTAGTAACTCATAATGTGCCCGTCAGTGCGCTTTTCCGTCGCACCCACGTAGACACCATTTTCGTCACGCAGAATCATCTGGCCGCGCCCCATGTGGTAGGGGTCTGGTTGCACGACGATGTCGTGCCCACGGCGCTGCAAGAGGCGAATGACATGATTAGGCGTATCCTGTTCGACTTCGACTTTCTTGCCACCAACCCACTGCCAACGCGGTGCGTCAAGGGCTTGCTGCGGGTTCAAATGCCAATCGATCATATTCTGCACAACCTGTACGTGTGCCTGCGGTTGCATGAAGCCACCCATAATGCCAAATGGTCCCACCGCGACACCGTCCTTCGTTAAGAAGCCAGGAATGATCGTGTGGTAGGGGCGCTTGCCACCCAAGAGGGCGTTAGCGTGGTTTTCATCAAACTTGAAGTTTTCCGCACGGTCGTTTAACGAAATAGCCGTACCTGGAATGACGATACCCGAGCCAAAGCCACGGAAGTTCGATTGAATCATCGAGACCATATTGCCGTCTTTATCGGCAGCGCAGAAATACACGGTGGAGTGGTACTTCGGATCACCCACGGTAGGCAACTTCGCCACATCACTAATCTCAGCACGACGGCGAGAGGCGTATTCTTCGCTTAAAAGCTCTTCCACCGTCACCTTCATATAAGAAGGCTCTGCCACGTAGTTCGCGGTATCGGTCATCGCGAGCTTCATCGCCTCGATCTGTTTGTGGAGCGTTTCCACATCGTCGCGTGCGCCAAGATCCATGTCTTTGAGGATTTGGAGCGCCATCAAAACGGTAATGCCGTGTCCGTTAGGTGGCAATTCCCAAACATCGTAGCCGTGGTAATTGACCGAAATCGGGTCAACCCATTCGGGGTGATAAGCAGCTAAGTCTTCTTTACGCAGGAAGCCGTTGTGCTTTTTGAAGAACGCGTCCATCACGTCAGCCAAACGACCGCGATAGAAACTTTCGCCCTTTGTGGCAGCGATTTCACGCAAGGTAGCCGCCATTTCGGGAACTTTGAAGACGTCGCCCGGCTTTAACCACGTATCGTTCGGCGCAAAGGTGTCAAACCAGCCTTGGAATTCTGGACGCTCGCGGTACTTGGAATAAATGCCATAAGCTTCTTCCCAGAGGCGAGAGATATTGGGCGAAACGGGGTAACCGTTTTCAGCGTAGCGCACTGCAGGGGCAAAGACTTCTTCAAGTGGCATCGAACCAAAGCGTTCATGCATGGCCATCCAACCGCCCACGGCGCCAGGCACATTAATCGGTTCCACACCGTAGGACGGAATCTTGTCAAAGCCACGTTCTTTGAGTGCCGCAACGGAATTGAGCATTGGCGCGGGGCCCGTACCGTTAATCCCATAGAGTTTGCCCTTATACCAAATAATGGCAAAGCAGTCTGCGCCTAAGCCGTTCCCCGTGGGTTCAACCACAGGAAGGGAGGCGGCCATTGCGAGAATGGCGTCAATGGCGTTCCCGCCCTTTAAAAGCGTTTGCAACCCAGCCGAACTCGTGGAAGGGTTACCAGAGCAGCACATCCCATTTTTGGCATAAACCACGTGGCGCTTGCTAGCGTAAGGATAGTCTTGAGCATCATACTGATACATGATTTGTGTTCCTTCTCAATCGAATAGGTTAAACATAGGGAGCCATGAAGCCCGCGATAATGACGGAGAAACTCGTCACCGTGGTGAACCCACCAACCAGATACTTCGGCATGAGTCGATCCGTAATCGCTTTCTTTTCGTCTTCATTGGAGGCCGCGGCTTGCGCTACTTCGTTGACGATCAAATAGGTTGCGGGGAAGCCTAAGAGCTGGCAGCAAGCCACGCCCATGGCGACGTTGCGCGAACCCAGAATCTTCCAGAGCGGAAGGATATAAAAGCACAAGAAGAGCGCCACAAAAACCACCACAAAGAGGGCTACTACCATCATCCCAAGCGTGCTCAAATCATCCATGGTGATCTTGGCTAGAGAGGGAATAATGGTGGCAAAGGTTGCGCAGTTAAAGAGCCCAGCGGAGTTAGCGTGCTTCAAAATGTTCGAGGGGAGAAGCCCCGTCGTCGACACAGCCGCACCCAAAATCAAAGCCCAGATGGTAGGCGAGAGATTCGTCGCCTTACCAATTAAGAAAGAAATCCAGCAGAAGAAGGCCGTGATTGCTAAGCAGGTAAACGGTCCGTAGTACTTTTTGTTGCGCTCAAAGAACGTTAATTTCTTATTGGCTTCAGTGGCCTTGGCAGCAGCCTGCGCAGCAGCATCGTGCTCGAAGGCTTCTTTATTTTGACGGTATTCAGCCAAAATCACGCGTGCTTCGCGAAGACCGAAGTAGGAAGCTACAGGGGAGCCCAAGAACTTTTGAATAGCAAAAATAATCGTTCCTAAGGCCGCGGCAAGTGCAAAGCCTTGCTCCATCGCGGCGTTGGTCATGATCTGAGTGGCTACAATGCCGCCCGTCACAATCGGGAGAGAAACGATGGTTTCTTGCTTACCAATAATCGGAATTAAGACTAAGCCGCAGATGAGCACTGCTAGCATCGAGAGGAGGGCAGTGGCCACGGTACGCCATTCAGCAATCAATTCGCGGAAATTAATCGTCGTGCCCATGGAGAACACCACAAAGATCACTGCGATCTTACCGAGGTCTTGCAACCCCGCTTTTTTAATAATATCGGGAGGAATGAGCCCGGACATAAAGCCCGCCAAAAAGAGGAAGAGGCTCACAAACACTGCTGAAACCTTTGCTTTGGTTGCAACCCCGAGGAGGTCACCCACACCAAAGAAAAGGAGGCAGATCAGCAGGTAGTAGAACATGTTATCGAAGGCAATAGCCGCCATATGTCACCTGTGAGGGAAAAGTGGAGGGGAAGTTATTCTTCTAAAGATACTAGCTTTCCAATAAAAAGGACAAGGAAGGGCGGTTGCGTAATACGCTTTTCTTAGGTGGGCGCAAATCGTCTGGGTAGAATAACCTACAATCCTAGGGTAAACCCTGCCTCTTTTTCGCTGCGAGAGTAGGAAAAAGAAAAGAAGACGAAAAAAGAAATGAAGCAAGGAGCACTTTTAGTTTTGATGGCGCTCTGTCTTGGTATGGGCTCGATGGCTCAGGCCGCTGATGGGCACTTTGGTGCTGATCGCCACGTGGCGCGTGGTTTAACGTGCGAAAGTTGCCACGGCAAAAATATGGATACGAAAAATCCTGAAATCCCGACGATTGAAACCTGTACGGGTTGCCACAATACAAAGGATTTGGTCGCGAAGACCAAGGATGTGAAACCCACTAATCCGCATATGTCTCCGCATTATCAAGATACGCTTGATTGCACGAACTGCCACTTGATGCACTCGGAACCTGATAATTTCTGCAATCAATGCCACCAGTTTGATTTCAAAGTGCGCTAAAGAAAAATTCTTGGAATGCTGGTCAGAGGCTGCTGTCGAGAGACGGTGGTCTTTTTTGATGTCTGTGGAGAGGGGAGAAAAAAGGCAAAAAAAAACGGTAAGCTGCCTGTACCAGCTCACCGTATTAAGAAGATTAAGAGAAAGCGCGGGCGGAGATAAAACCCTTGTTTCTCATGTGAAACTCTGAGAAACATGCTCTGTCACTGGCGACCCCTCACCAGTTTGTTGTGCGACAGAGTGCTTTCGCTCGTTGAAAGTAAGATTACATTAAATGAGAATAATTATCAATAGCGAAAACACTTAGACGAAAAAATAATATGGAAGCCTTGGTTTTAATAGGGGAGAACTATTGAAAAAGCGTAGAGAAAAAAACGGCAAACCGCCTGTACCGGTTTGCCGTATCAAGGACATCAAGTGAAAGCGAAGGCGGAGATAAAACCCGATTTCAAAAAGTGAAGCGCTTCGAAATCTTCTCTATCACTGGCGACCCCTCACCAGTTTGTTGTGAGATAGAGTGCTTTCAACCCATGAATTGAACTATATATGAAATGAGAATCATTATCAATAGATAGTCAAGCGCAATTCCAAATAATATAGAGAACGTTTGTTCAGTAGGGGGAAGCTATTGATTGCTGGAAAGAGATGAAAAAAACGGCGAGTCGTAGGACTCGCCGTAACAAGGACATCAAGTGAAAGCGTAGGCGGAGATAAACCCGATTCCGAAATGAAGCGTTTCGAAACCCCCTCTGTCACTGGCGACCCCTCACCAGCTTGTTGTGAGACAGAGTGCTTTCAACCCATGAACTGAACTATACATGAAATAAGAATCATTATCAATAGTAAAATTCATGTCAAGAAAAATAATATGGCTCTCTCTTTTTTGATAGGGAGGTGCTATTAAAGAAGCGCTTTCATTGTCGTCAGACTTCTTTCAAAGAAAAAGTTTTTAAGTGGTTTTTTAGAATCCTTTCATGCCATGAGGATTTGTCATTTAAAGTCAAAAGATTGGGAAAGACAGACACCGTTTGATGAATAGTGAACTTCTCAAAAGGCCTAATCCCTCAGATTAATTTCAGCTAGCTTTTTGTCTTAGATAAGAAAATTGAGAAGCCTATAAATAGAGAAGACTAGAAAAATAACAAATCAAAAAAGGGGAATTTTCCGTCATACAAA